>Ga0351884_1012_pt2 | contig 59963 bp, 54 predicted proteins | sample BONcelFGM3001F15_FD_206773 | JGI IMG/M metagenome (GOLD analysis project Ga0351884, IMG submission 206773) | Enriched cells from coal bed in the Powder River Basin, Montana, United States - BONCAT cells FGM rep3 HSBNCT.FGM.300.1.F15 ...
AGACACCGGCAAGCTGGCCGGCGAAATCAAGGATTTTGCGTTTGAAGTGAAAACCGGCGATTTAAAGCGCTTGCGCATCGATCCCCAGCCCGGGTTCCCCGAATCCTTTGAAATGTCCTGCGCCATCAAAATAACCAAGGAACGTATCATGGTGCGCGGCGAAATCTATGATCCCAACATGGAAAAGAGCCTGCCTCCAAAACCCAGGCCCCGGCCTGCGCCAAAGCCCGCCGCACCTGCAAAACAAGATGACAAATCCGATGCACTGCAACCTGCAGCAGATGCGCCCCAATCCGCCGCTTCCGCGACACCCGCACCCGCGAAAAAATCATCTGTGGGGCCGGCCACGTTTGTGCCCCGCAAGGCGCCCGCGCCCGAACCGGAGCCGCCGGCTGTGCAAACCCCCCGCGTGGACGCCGTGCGCATGCAGCTTCTGGCCGATGAACTCCGCAAAGATCTGCGCGGCGAAATCCGCGACCTTGCGGAAACCGTGATCAAAGACGGCCTGCGCGAATCCATGCAGGAATTGTCCCGCATGCTTCTTGACCGCATCAACGCCCTGGAAACCAGCGACAAGCTGGAAAAAACGCGGCAGGGCATCGTGTCAGACCTCAAGGATCTGCTTTCTGAAAAGCCGGATTCCGATGCGCCCGATGTGGAGCAGATTATTGAGGAAAAACTCAAACGGCTCGTGGTGAACCCGCTGCAGTCCGCAGAGGCGCGCACCACGGCGCTGGAACAAACCATTCAGAAACTGGCGGCGCGCCAGGAGGAGATTTCCTCGGACATGGCGCACAAGGTTCAGAATACACTGGAACAGATTAATACCGCATTTGCCGAAACCGATCAGAAATCCGCAGCGGATCTGGCAAGCGCCATCACGGCTCTCAAAGAATCCGTGTCCGGACTTGGGCAAACACTGGCTGCGGACTTGCAGGGCATCAAGGCCGGCGCTGTGACCCGAGATCAGCTTGGCGGTATGCTGGATGTTCAGCGCGAAAAATTCCAGGAGCGCGCCAATGATCTGCGCCAATCGTTTATCGACGATGTGCGCGAACTGGCTGTGAGCATCATCGAGGAACGCCTGCGCGCCATGGGAGACCGGGTGTCAACGGATATGGATGCGTTCCGCGAGGAAATCTCCGGGGTGCCCGCGTCCGTAAAGGATGCGGTCAAGCAGTTCCAGACGCGCGCCGCAGCATTCGACACCAGGCTGGAATCCGCCGGCGACATCGCGCGCACACTGGAATCGCTCAAGTCCGAACTGGCCGCATCCCTGGACAAAGCGGCAACCGCACAAGCTGAAAAAGTGGATGCTGCTCTCAAGGAGTTCCTGGCCGCGGCTCAGAAGCGCGAACCGGACCCCGCCTTGTGCGAAATGCAGGAGTCGGCCAAGGCATTGCGGGATAATCTGGAAACAATGCGCGGCGATATCAATGCGCAACTCACCCGCACATTTGAAAAACTTTCACAGGACTGGGAGCTGGATCGCGACTCTTCGGCCGGGTTCCATGAGGCCATACAGGCGGCGCTGGATGCTTTGCCCGCCCGGTTCGACGCTCTGGCCGGCGTCGTGAGTGACAACTCCCCGGCGCCCCAGCTTAATACATTGGGCGGCCTGCCTGCGCAACTTCAAACCCTGCGCGAACAGTTACAGGAAATCGCCGGGCAGATGCAAAGCAGCATTTCCGCCGCCGCCGGGTCACTTGCCGATACCGTGCAGGCCCAGCCCGATGCCCTCGCGAACCGTGTGCGTGAACTTCTGGCCCCTGTGCTTGAGGCTCTTGCAGCCGCAGGCGATATCTCTCAAATTCAGGAACTTATGGAAAGCTCCATGGCGCGCATGGAGCAAAGCCTGGCCCCTGTGGTTGAGTCTCTTGCAGCCGCAGGCGACACGTCGCAGATTCAGGAGTTCCTGGACAACTCTGTGGACCGTCTGGAGCAAGGCCTGGCTGCAGTGCGCCACGATTTCACCGGCGGTTCTGAAGGCCGCGGCGGCCTGTTTATGCAGCAGCTTGATCGCATCGATGCGACTGTGGGAAACCATGTCGAAAAGCTCTCGGTTCAGCAGGCGGAAACCCTGTCGCGTCTCGACGCATTGGGCGCGGACACCAGGTCCCGGTTTGATGGCATCCTCTCCACGCTTGATGATTCCCTGCGCCGGGAAATCGCAAAATATGACGACAGCGCTGCTGCGCGCGCCGGGGAACTCAAGGACACTTTCAAGAAAGCACGCGAGCAATTCACCGAACTAATCACATCGCTCGGCGGAGACAAGCTCGATTCATTGAAAACAGATCTTCTCGATGAAATTCGCACATACAGCGAAGCCGCAGTCAAGAGCGAAGACCTTGTCAAGACCAGGGAATGGCTCGAAAGCACCGTGGAGAGCCTTATGAAAACCATGACGCGCGAAGCCGAGGAAAAAATCGGCCGCGCCCTCACGCAGCTCAGCCGGTTCCAGGAGGAAGTCTCCATGGACACGGGCCAGTTCCGCCATGACGTGCAGGAACTGCGCACTCATATGGCGGCCTCACTGGAAGAAAGGCTTTCCGCGGCACTCGACGACCTGCAACAGCGCTTGAATATCGAGCAGGTGCGCGAGGCTGTGTTGGCTCACATCGCTGAGACAGCAGACAAAACAACACAAGCCGCCCGCTCGGACAGTGATCACCTGCAGGATCTCATCCGCAACATCCTCCTGGCTGTGGAAGAAGCGCGTGAGAACGAATTGGATCCCGCAGCCCTGCAGCACGGCATTGAATCCCTCATTGGCGAGCGCCTGCAGGGCGTCGTGGAGCGTCTGGAGCAGCAGGTCGCAGGCGGGGCCGGCCAGGCCGTGGCCGCGGCCGCTTCCCTGGAACAGAAATTGACCAAACGAGATGCCGGAATCCGGAAAACACTGGAAACCATTGAAGAAGCTTTAGAAAAATTGCTCAAGCGCGGCCCCGGCCTGGGCCTGGGCGATATGTTCGGCGGCGGCCTCATGAATATCTTTGGGGGCCGCACCGAGAGCGAGCCTGAACCCGCAGGCCAGGTGGACGAAACCAGGCGCATCGGCGACACTGCCGTGCGCCCCACGCGGCAACGCAAGCGCCCCGGCCCCTCGGGCGCGGTTGAAGCCGCACAGGTGCGGCGCCTGTCCTATCTGGTGGGCAAAACAGTCACCCGAGCCATCGAGGACAAGGACGGCAACCTCATCGCCGACCAGGGCGATATCGTGGATGAAGACATGATTTGCGTGGCCCGCGACACCCATAAGGTTCTGGATCTTATCCGCGCCGTTGATCTCTCGCGCCGCTGATGCGCCATGCATTCCCCCGCATGCCATGAGTTGTCGACTTGAGCAATCTTTTTGCTTGATTTGTTCCATTCAGATAACGCTTTAAAATCAGTTGCCGACCGATTGGTCGGCGGGATATACTCACACTATGAAGTGCATGACTGGATACAGCATTGAGGAATTCGAGCGCATGATGGCGCAGGATGATTTCGTGCTGCTGTCCGAATGGGACAGCGTGCGAGGCCGCATGCGCATGATGTGTGAGCTGGATCCTAATGCGTGGTTCCATTCCGGCTGTTTAATTGAAGAAGTGCAGGAGCGCCTGGAAAATACGCCGGAGATGCCGTTTGGCGCGTACCGGTTGTGCATGCGCGCCGGGCGCGGGGCTTACACGGCGCTCAAAACCGCTTTGCCGAATCACATGGCCGGCGCTGTGGAGCCGGGCCGCATGGCGCGCTCCAACGAGTTCCATATCACATTCAAGCAGGATTCCCGGCGCACGTACTACGCATCTAAAGAAGATGTGGCGGATTTCGAGGAGCCCCTTGATGTGGATGAAGTTATGGCCGGGCACCTGCGCCGCATGCGCGAACAGGGCGATACCCGGATGCACCGGTCGGACAGCGCACGCATCCGCGGCCGCATGCGCATCACCAGCCCATGGGTGGAGCCGCCTCCCGCACACAACACGGCCATGGGTATTTTCCTGCTGGCCGCTCTGGCCATTATCCTGGGTTTGGCTTTATTCGTGCGCGAGCCCGAAGTGCATCACATGCTGGCCTCCATGTTTTGATCCGCAGGCCGTGCTTGATCCCTCAAAGAATTAAACCTTTTCGTTTCTTCGCATAATGTGGTATAATTCAGCCATGAGTGTGCCCAGCCATTCCCTTTGTGACTTGCAGAACATGTCCACGCAGACAAGTTACTGCTTTTTTGCGCAGGATAAAAGCAGCGAGGGCGAGATTAATATTCTGGGCCGGCTCAACCCCGAACAGTTTTTCAGCTACCACTTCCTGCTGCGGGATCTTAATGTGAATTACAGTTATCTGCTGCCGCAGGGGGATTACCGCGTGGTTTTCGCGGCCAGCCCCAGGGCTTTCGCCACGCTCAAAGCCGGCATGCCCGAACCCATGAACGAGGCCGTGGTTTGCTCATCCCGGCTTGTGGATGACGAGTTTGTGGTTGTCTATTATTTTGATCCGGATTAGCGTTGCGCTTCTGTTTCAATCAATCCATGAAAACTGAAAATCGCATATTGCGCCGCCGCACGACAGTGTTTGCGGGCGTTCCAGGGTGATATCAGGCTGGTGTTCGTCGAAGAATACGCGGTCCCCTTCGCAGAACAGGGGCGCCATATCGCGCTCCCCGATAGCGTCGAGCAATTCCACGAACCGGCAGCGGCGGATAGTCATGTACAGCTTGTCCTCTCCGTCCAGGCGCATGTCCGCGTCGGCGTTGAAGAACTTGTTCTGAATACGCTGCAAATAACGGTCCCGTGATGTGTCGTTCATAGAAAGGATTTTGTCTTTGCGCAGCACGGGCACATTGCGCTCTAAAAAATCGATGGATGCCGTAAGCACGATGTGCGATACCAGTTCGCGGGCTGTGTCCGGGGTTGTGATTTTTCGCAGGGCGCGCTCAAGCAGCACGGCCGCGCCCAGTTGCCGGCGTGACAGGGCTTCTTTGCGATCCGCGGGCTTGCCCAGCCCGCGCCAGGGTTCGCCCTGTGCCTGTGATACGGCCACATCGGCCAGTACGCGCAGGGTGTGGAGCGGTCCGAGTTCGCTCCAGAGCTTTTTTACGGCCACGCCGCCGCCGTACAGTTCGGATTGTATCAGTTCAAAAGGGACCATTGTTTACGGCTCCAGTGTTCCGAATAATTCGTCCAGTTTCCGCTTGCGGAAATCGAACGTGCTTTCAAGCTGCCTGCGCACGAACAGGGCGTGGGCCAGGTCCCCGAGTGGTCCCATGGGCATGGAATATTCCAGGTGATCGGTGACTTCCACGCCGCCGGGGATTTCTTTAAAACTGTGGCGGTGGCGCCATGCCGCGAACGGGCCTTTGTGCTGTTCGTCCATGAAGGTTGCGGGTTTGTCCGCGACAATGATTTTTGAGATCCAGATGATGGGCACGCCCAGGAGCGGGCGCATGCGGTGGGTGAGGATCATGCCTTCGTGAACCTCATCCGGGGGGTCGCCGAGGATTTCAATATGCGCGCCGGGTGGAGAAAGAAGCGGGAGATTGCGCACATTGGCGAAAAAGCTCCATGCTTGATCCAGCGTGGTTTTGATGCGTTGTGTCTGTGTCAGGATGTGGGTTTTGACGGTGCAGCCTCTTCCTCGCCAATGACCTGCATGAGCAGGCCCGCGGCTGTTGTTGTGATGCGGCGGCAGCGCTGCTTGGCGTCGGCTTTGTCGGCCGCCAGCTTGTGAAAGTCGCCGCAGTTTGTATAACCCAGTGCGTCCAGAAAAAGTTTTCGATATTTGTTGGCGGCCTGCCGGGTTTTGCGGTAAGGCTCTTTGTCCGGGGTCTCGCGGCCATACAGGCAGCTCAGCACCAGGATGCCGCCGCTGAGCGCGCCGCAGGTTTCTTTGTGCGCACCCATGCCGCGGCCCAGGGCTGTGGCCACGCGCGGTGCGCCCGGCACGAGGTCCGCCGCAATCAAGTCATTGGCCATCAATACCATGCACTCCGCGCAGTTGAATCCCTGGTCATAATATGTGGCGGCCCTGTCCGCAGCCTGTTCTGTGTGTGTCATTTCTGCATACTCCTTATTGCCTTGATTATTCTGCATTTATAGTATAGCCAATCCCATTAATGCGCGCGGCGGGCTCGCTGCTTGACGGATTATTATGCCACGACTACGCTTTGTTTTTAGCATCGCATATCTCGCACAGTGGACGGGCTTTCTCCCATGGAAATCGATCACAAGCTGTATTTTCAGATTCGCGACACGGCCGAGGTTCTGGCGCGCATCGCGAACCGGCTCACGGTTGACGGCGAAGAAAACATACCGTCAACGGGCGGGGCGCTTATCTGCCCGCCGCACGCCAACTATTCCGATCCGTTCTTCGTAAGCGCAGGCATTCGAAGCCGGATTATTCACTTTCTGGCGTGGCACGGGATCCAGGACATGCCCCTGGTGGGGCCTCTGTTCCAGCGCATTGGCGTGATGCACCCTATCGAGGAAAGTTATGGCGTGGCCCTGGACAAGGATCAGGCAAAGGAAGTTCTCGGAGATCTGCGGGCTCTGCTTGAAGCCGGCGAGTTGTGCATGCTGTTTCCCGAAGGGGCCATCAAGCACTGGATCAATCCGACCGGGGATGCTTTGAAGGAATTCAAGCCCGGGGCCGTGCGCCTGGCCGCGCAGGCGGGCGTTCCCATCATTCCCGTGGGCCTCACGGGCACGCGCTGGGTCATGCCCAATGTCATTAACCTCCACGACTGGGGCGGCCCGGACAAGGGGTTCTGGGTCCCGCTTGTGCTGCCCGTGAAAGTGCGTGTGCGCTACGGAGAACCTTTTTATCCCGACCCCGCGTGCGCACACGATACGGATGTAAGGCTGGCCGAGACAGAGCGGCTCAAGCAGACGATGGCCGGCATCCTCAAGTCCATGAAATAGAAACCGGTGTTCACAGGAGGGAAATATGGCGGGAGCAGATAACCTTGGTCGGCTGGCAATCGCTGATACAGCTCTTCTGCTTATCGATGTGCAGGAGAAATTTGCGCCGGCCATCCATGGTATGGATAAAGTTATCGACAATTGCGTACGGCTCGTGCGCGGATGCCGTGAGCTGGGCGTGCCCATACTGGTGACCGAACAGTATCCCCAGGGACTGGGCCGCACCGTGCCGCAGGTGGCTGAAGCCCTGGGCGATTTCAAGCCCCTGGTGAAGACCGCGTTCAGCCTGTTTGGCGACCAGGATATTGCAGGTGCGATTCTGAATATGAACCGTCCCAATCTTCTTGTGGCCGGGGTGGAAGCCCACGTGTGTGTGATCAAGACCGCGCTGGACGCCCTGGGCGCGGGATATGCCGTGCACTGGATCGCGGATGCGGTGTCGTCGCGCGCCGCGGACAATGCCAAGGCGGCCACAAAGCGCGCCCGGCAGTGCGGCGCGTTCCTCGCCAGCACCGAGATGGTTCTGTTCCAGATGATTGATACTGCGGAGCATGAAAAATTCCGTGCAATCAGTAAAATTGTCAAATAAAGACAAGCCGGTAAATTGCCGGCCTGGAGATCCTGTTGCATAGCGAATCAAGCCAGGCGCACAAGTTGTCCGTTCCCCAGCGCATCATGTACGGCATGGGTAACATGGGCGGAAACTTCATGAACCTTGTGTTCATGATGTGGATTGTGAAATGCTACAGCCCGCCCGCGGGAGAGGGCGTGGAAATTATTCCCGTGGCGTGGCTGGGATACGCCATGCTCGCCGGCCGCATCATGGATGCGGTCGCGGATCCCCTGATCGGATACTGGAGCGACAACGCGAACACGCGGTGGGGCCGCCGCATTCCGTTCCTGATGTTCGGGGGCCTGCCCATGTGCCTGGTGTTTTTTCTCATGTGGGCGCCGCCTGTTCAAATCTTCACCACGCCCGTTTCCATGTACATTTATCTTTGTGTGCTCATGGCCGCGTTCTGGTTCCTGTTCACAGTGGTCCTGTGCCCGTATCTTGCGCTGCTTCCAGAAATTGCGGTATCCACGGAAGACCGCGTGAACCTGGCGGTTTATCAATCCGTGTTTCTCATGGCGAGTTCGGGAATCATCATGGGCGCGTCTCCGGTTCTGAAAGAAAAGCTTGGGTTCCCGGCCATGGGCGCGGTGTTTGCGGTGCTGGCGCTTATCGCGGTGTATGCCCCCGTGTTTGCCGTGCGGGAGCGGTACAAGCCCAAAGGCGGCAAGCCCGAGTACGGGCTCATCACATCTCTGATGTGGTCTTATGGCAACAAGCCGTTTATGGTTTATCTTCTGAGCAGCGTTTTCGCCCAGTTGGGCTTCAATATCATCATCGCGTCCCTGGCCATTATCGTCACCGTGATTCTCAAGAAGAGTGACTCGTTCACCGCCGTGATCCTGGGCGGTTCCGGGCTTTTCGCAGTCGTAACATTTCTTTTCATGAACAAGCTGTGCGCACGATTCGACAAGCGCAGGGTATATCTGGCCGGCATGCTTTCGCAGGCTTTGCTGCTGCCGCTTGTGTGGGTGTTCGGGCAATATGATGTAACACTTCGCATCCCGCTGGGGCAGGGCCTGGTGCTGAGCGAAGTGGCCATTGCCTTCCTGGTTTTTTCGCTCACGGGATTTTCCATTGCTTCGATCATGGTTCTGCCCATGCCCATTCTTTCAGATATCATTGACCTGGATGAGTTAAAAACCGGGGAGCGGCGCGAGGCCATGTATTTCGGGGCGCAGGGATTTTTGCAGAAACTGGGGGCCGGGTTGTCCGGCATTATTATGACCCAGTTGTTCTCACGGTTTGGTTATTCCGCGGACAATCACCTGGGCGTGGATCTCCTGGGTCCGGTGGGCGGGTTTCTGGTGTTCATTGGGTTTGTGATATTTGTCTTTTATCCGTTAACCGAAGACAAGGCGGCAGAAATTCGAGCCAAGCTCGAAGCCCGGCGAACTGCATAGAATTTCTTATCAACAATTAAATGATGCGGGTTCTGGTTGCGGGATCAAAAGCCGCGCCGTCGAGGATGTCGGGCATGATGATGTCCGCATCGGGGCAGTGTTGTTTTGCGTCTGCAAAAAAGCCGTCCGGGTCAACGCCGTGGTTGAGCAGCAGGCCTTTGTGGAAGGGGGAGAAGAAGTTGTCAAAGTGCTGGGGCACGATGATGCGCGGTTTCGTGTGGGCGGTGACGCGCTGCATGAAGTTTTCCGTGCTGCCGCGCCCGGCCAGTCCCATGAGGAAGATGTCTATGGGGCCAACGCGCTCAAGTTCCTCGTCGAAGAAATCGGCGCTGCCCATGTGCATCATGCGCAAGTCGCCTGCTTCGATGACCAGCACATAGGTATCGCCGTGCTTGTAGTCGCGGGTTTTGAGCGGCGGCTTGGGTGCCCCTGTGATGTCGCCGGGGTAGGGGATCCGGTTCATGACGACTTTGCTGTGTTTACTGGGCACGAAGGTGACGCGGAAGTCGCCGATATCATACGGTTCCCATGTCCCGACCTGGTGAATCTGCGGGTCGGGCAGGTCGGCGCCGCGGCACACCGCGGCCGTGGAAGAGGAGCCGTGCACCACGGCGCTGGTTTCAAGGGCGATGCAGGGCACATCCAGAAGATGGTCGCAGTGGCTGTGTCCCACGATGATGTGGTTGGCCCGGGGGAACAATTCCCGGCACAGGTTTTCGTTCACATACAGGCGCAGAAACGCGATGCGGAACAGGCCGGCGCGCGTTACGTAGGGGTCGATAAGCAGGATCGTGTCTTTATAAGTCAACCGGAATGCGGCGGTGCCGAACCATTGCAGGGTCAGCGCATCGTGCGGGCTATTGTCGGGCAGTGCGCCCATGCGGTACTGGTCGGGTATGTTGTAGTGCGCCATGAATTTTGTCCGCGGACCTTGCGTCCTTTGCTTCACGAACAGCATATGAATATTTCAGAAGTGCGTCAACGGGAACAATCTGTCACATGGTTGATGGCGCACCGCCAATCCATTTAGAATGGGATGTAACATATAATTTAATTGTTCGTCTAGTAAATAACAGGAACGGGAACACATGAATGAATTATATCTTGTGAGGCACGGGGAAACAGTGGGGGATTCGGCGATTCATTTGTACGGGCGCACGGACATTGCGCTGAGCGATACGGGCCGGAGGCAGATGCGCCGCACGGCCGATGCCCTGCGCGAAACCGTGTTTGACGCGGTATTCGCCAGCCCTTTGCAGCGCTCGCTGGAGAGTGCGCGGATCGTGATGCAGGGCCGTGAGCCGCAGCCGCAGGTGCGAACAGAGTTCCTTGAAATTGATTTTGGAGACTGGGAAGGCTGGTCTCTTGCGCAGGCCCAGGAGCGGGATCCCGGAAATTACCGCGCATGGAAAGAAACCGGAGCGGATTTCCGGTTCCCGGGCGGGGAGGTCAAGCGCGCGTTTTTTTCGCGCACGGCCCATGCGGCGCTAAATATTTTGGATAATCTTTCCGGGCGGTCCCTGGCCGTGCTGCACAAGGGTGTGATCAAGGGAACCCTGGCCGGGCTGCTGCGCAGGCCCGTGGATGATTTCGTGAATCACCGCATCGAACTGGGCAGCATCCACGTGCTGGAGCGCGAGGCCGGGGCCTGGCGCCTGGTGGACACGAACCGCGTGGCGCACCTGCATGACTGCCGGCTTCCCGAGTCCGGATAGCCCCGCGCGCGTTTCCTGTTCAACAAAAGACAAGTGTACAATCTGGTATATAATGGGTGCTTGAGATTTCAGAGAGGACACCGGGTTGCGCAGAGGATGAGCGAAAGAGAGAGCAGGCGGATTGCCGGGGCGGCGCCGCGCGTGGATGGCGATGCGCGCCGCGCCTGGATTAAAGTTTACGAATACCAGAAAGCGCGCCTGGAGCGCACGTATTCGGATTTCGAGGAATCAGGGGAGGATTTGCACAAATTCTTTTTTGAATTTGTATACCTGCATCCCGACCGCCGCGTCCGGTATGAAAAGCGGGACATGTCTTTTGTCCGCATTTCCCGCAACTGGCTGTTCCGCAAACTCACGACGCGCGAACTGCACGCGTATCTCGAAAAAACAATTCTGTTGCAACACATGACAGACGCTTTTGATGTGCGCGTGGCGCGCAACCTTGTGGCGCAGGGCGTGCCTTCCGGGAACGAGCCCGTGCCGGACGCCGCATACCGGCGCGCCTACCTGGCCGAGACATCACGCCCGGAACGCATTGCTCAGATTGAATCCGTGCTCAAGACATTTGAGTTGTGCAACCGCATCGTGAATGAGTTGCCGCTGAACCTGGAGCAGATTCTGCGCTACACGCCCAAGGTGTTTATGCGCAATACGGATCTTTTAGATTTGTGCATTCAGGCGTATCACACATTCACCCGCCACGGCGCGCGTTTGAATGAATACGACGCTGTGCTGCGGGAACGTGAAATGGATTACATCGATTCCATGTTTGGCAAAGAGGACGGCGCATGAGCAAAGTTCACAAGGAAATGGAAGAGTTGCGCGAGCAACTGCGTTACCACAACTGGCGGTACTACGTGCTCGCGGATCCCGAGACCACGGATTTTGAATACGATCAGCTTTTCACTCGGTTGAAGGCGCTTGAGCAGGAACACCCCGAACTCGTGACCCCGGACTCGCCCACGCAGGTTGTGGGGGGCGCGCCCATCGAGGGTTTCGTGCAGGCGCGGCACGCCACGCCCATGCTGTCTTTGGATAATTCCTACAATGTGGCCGAGTTGCGCGAGTTCGATGAGCGCGTGCGCAAGAATCTGGCGTCCGACGCCATGGTTCAATATGTTGCGGAACTGAAAATCGACGGGGTGAGCCTGTCGCTCCTGTACCGCGACGGCGTTCTGGTTCAGGCGGCCACGCGCGGCAACGGGGTCACGGGCGACGACATTACGGCCAACGCGCGCACCATCCGCTCATTGCCGCAGCGGTTGCTCGGCGGCAACCCGCCCGTGGAGGTTGAGGTGCGCGGCGAGGTGTTCATGGCCCGCACGGAATTCGAGCGCATCAATAAGCTGAGGGACGAAAGCGGGCTGAACCTGTTCGCCAACCCGCGCAACGCCACCGCCGGTTCCCTCAAGCTGCTGGACCCTGCCGAGACCGCCAAGCGGGGCCTGGACCTGTTTGTGTACTGGGTGCGCGCGGATGGCGCGCAGCGCGCACACGCAGAGAATCTCGAACAGCTAAGGTACTGGGGTTTCAAGGTGGAGCCGCATTTCGCGGTGTTCGACACCATGGACGCGCTCATCAAACATCTTGACGAGTGGCAGAACAAAAGAAACGAACTGGATTATGAAACCGACGGCATGGTGATTAAAGTGAACGACCCGGCGCAGCAGCAGGCCCTGGGCGCCACGTCGCACCACCCGCGCTATGCCATTGCGTTTAAATATCCCCCGGAACAGAAACCAACCAAAGTCAAGGACATCTACATTCAAGTGGGCCGCACCGGCAAGCTCACGCCCGTGGCCGAGCTGGAACCGGTTTTTCTATCCGGCACAACGGTGACGCACGCCACCCTGCACAACCGGGATGAAATCGAGCGCAAGGATGTGCGCGTGGGCGACACCGTTATCGTGCAGAAGGCCGGGGAAATCATTCCGCAGATTATCGGGGTTGTCAAAGAGAAACGAACCGGAAATGAAAGCCCTTTCAACTTCCCCGAACAGTGTCCCGTATGCGGCGCGCCCGCGGAGCGGCCCGAGGGTGAGGTGGACGCACGCTGCACGGCCCTGCAGTGCGAGGCCCAGGTGCGCGAGCGCCTGCGACACTTCGCATCCCGCCAGGCCATGGATATCGAGACGCTCGGGCCCGCACTCATCAACCAGCTTGTGGACAACGGCATGCTGCATGATGTGGGCGATTTGTATTCACTGACCGTTGAGCAGCTTGCGGGCCTTGATCGTATGGGCGAGAAGTCCGCGCAGAATGTGATTGACGCCCTGGAGCGCAGCAAGCAGCAGACACTTGACCGGCTCATTTTCGGCCTTGGCATCCGGCATGTGGGCCGCAGGGCCGGGCAGATTCTTGCGGATAATTTTGGTTCGATAGATGCCGTTGCGCAGGCCACCGAGGAGCAGCTTGCTGAAATTTCCGAATTCGGCCCCGTGGTGGCGCGCAGCAGTGTGTCATTCTTCGCGCGTTCCGAAACCCGGGAATTGATTGAAAAGCTGCGGCGGGCCGGCCTCAGGCTGGAACAGGACAAAAGCGCGCAGGCCGGAGATCGGCCGCTCCAGGGATTGACGGTTGTGATCACGGGCGCGCTGAGCCGCCCGCGCGACGAGTGGAAACGCATGATTGAGTCTGCCGGGGCCAGGGTCACATCGTCTGTATCCAAAAAAACGGATTATGTGCTTGCCGGCCAGGACCCGGGTTCGAAAATGGAAAAGGCATTGAAACTGGGTGTGAAGGTGATTGGGGAACAAGAGATCGCGGAGTTGCTTGCGGGAGTGCAGGAACCGCCCAAAAGCGAACAGGGCGATTTGTTTGGTTGAATGCGAAAATTCTCTGAGTAATTGAATAGTGAGTTATGACATGCGCTCATAGCGTTCTTTTTTGGGTTCGGGGTCCCGGGGCGGCAGCCAGTAGGATTCCGATTTCTGATTCCATCCGGCATTGAGCAGATCCTTGCGGATCAGACGCAGGACAAGGGCCATGGGTGTGAACACGCAAATGAAGACCACGGTGAGGATGAGGCGTGTGTTGAACCAGCCCATGGCCGCGCCCAGCAGCATCCATGGTTTGTGAATGATACGCAGTGCCGGGGGGTAAATGAATGACAGCGCCAGGAACACAATGGCGGCTATGAGAATATATTGCCAAACGCCCTGGGCATGGCCGCGCCAGCGCAGCAGCATGCTTACGGCGGCCAGGCCCCCGGCCATGATTAATCCGAAGTGGCGCATTTCGCGGCGCGTGTCACTGTTTTTATTCGCACTCAATCCAGTTCAAACTCCTGTCGCCAGTCTTTGTCTTCATTGAATGCGGGCTGTTTCTTTTTGTCGAGCAGGAAATTGCCCACGAACAAATAATCCATTTCCGTTCTCATGAAGCAGGTATAGGCGTGTTCCGGTGTGCAGACGATGGGTTCGCCGCGCACATTGAAGGATGTGTTGATGATGACCGGGCATCCGGTCTTTTTGCGGAATGCATCTATGGTGTCGTAATAGAGCTGGTTGTCCTCGCGGTGCACGGTTTGCAGGCGCGCGGAATTGTCCACATGCGTGACTGCGGGAATTTCGGAACGCACCACTTTGAGCTTGTCCAGGCCGTTGTGAGATAAGTCGCCGTGGGATGCGGCGATGAGTTTGTCCTGGCGCACATTGGCGACCAGCAGCATGTAGGGGCTTTCGCAGTTAATGTCGAAGAATTCGGCTGCGCGGTCCGCCAGCACGCTGGGCGCGAACGGGCGGAATGATTCGCGGTATTTGATCTTGAGGTTCATCACGGACTGCATGTGCGGGGAGCGCGCGTCGCCGATGATGCTGCGCGCGCCCAGGGCGCGGGGTCCGAATTCCATGCGGCCCTGAAACCAGCCCATAACAAGCTCCGAAGCGATGATGTCCGCGGCGCGTACCGCGATTTCCGCATCGGGTACTTCTTCATATGCCGCGCCGAACGTGTCCAGGCTTATGCGGATTTTTTCTTTGGAAAATTCCGGACCCAGGTAGGAAGCGCTCTGAGAGCCGCGCGCGCGGGGTGTGCGGGGCTTGTCGAGATAGTGGTGCCATGCGGTGTAGGCCGCGCCCACGGCGCCCCCGGAATCGCCGGATGCGGGCTGAATCCAGATATTATCGAATATACCCTCACGCAGGATTTTTCCGTTGGCCACGCAGTTGAGGGCCACGCCGCCGGCCAGGCACAGGTTTTTCATGCCGGTTTCGCGGCGCGCGTGGTGCGCGGTTTTGAGCATAATTTCCTCGGTGACAACCTGCACGGATGCGGCCATATCCATTTCGCGCTGGGTGATAGGGGATTCGGGCCTGCGGGGCGGGCCGCCGAACAGCCTGCTGAAGTTGCGGTTGGTCATGGTGAGGCCTGCGGGATAATTAAAGTATTTCATATTCATTTTAAAAGAGCCGTCGCCGCGGATGTCGATGAGTTCCTTTTTAATAAGGTCCGCGAAGCGGGGTTCGCCGTAGGGGGCCAGGCCCATGAGCTTGTATTCGCCGGAGTTGACCTTGAAACCTGTGTGGTAAGTGAACGCGGAATAGAGCAGGCCCAGGGAATGGGGAAAGCGCACGCGGGACAGGATGCGCACGCGGTTTCCGCGGCCCACGGCGTAGCTGGTGGTTGTCCATTCGCCCACGCCGTCCGCGGTGATGATGGCGGCCTCTTCAAAAGGGGACGGAAAAAAAGCCGACGCCGCGTGGGATTCGTGATGTTCGGCAAAAAGAATTTTTCCTTTGAAGCCGGTTTCGCGGGCGATGATGTCGGGAATCCACAGTTTCTTTTTGAGCCACAGGGGCATGGCCATGATAAAAGAGCGCAGGCCGAACGGGGCGCAGGCCAGGTACGTTTGGAGCAGGCGTTCGAATTTGATGAGCGGTTTGTCGTAGAAAATTATGTAATCGATGGCGTCAATGGACAGGCCTGCGTAATCCAGGCAGAAGGCGATGGACTGGGCCGGGAACCCGTCGTCATGCTTGATGCGGGAGAAGCGTTCTTCCTGGGCGGCGGCTGTGAGCACGCCGTCCTGAAGCAGGCAGGCGGCGCTGTCGTGGTAAAATGCGGAAATGCCCAGAATGTTCATTTGTTCACAAAACTCCCATGCATGGGTTGCATTTCATTATAATAATAAACATGTTCCGGTTTCTACGGAACAAATTGACGCACAGTGTTTGGCATGCGGCCCGCTCTGGACCTGGAATCTTGAAATTAATCTCTTTATTGACGCTCCATTTTTTATTTGTTATATTACTGATCTGATTTGAGCGGCTTGTTGCTGCATGCGCAAAGGGGGCTATCTCACATAGGACGCAGGAGAAAAAAACAGTATAAGGCATCGTACAAGGTAGATAAGACACGCCTAAATGAGGATATCCGTGTACCGCAGGTGCGGGCCATTAACCACGACGGGGAACCGCTGGGCATTATAGCCATAGAGGAAGCGCTGAGAATAGCACACGAGGCGCAACTGGATTTGGTGGAAGTCGCGCCCGATTCCGATCCCCCTGTCTGCCGCATCATGGACTATGGCAAATATTTATATGAAAAGAAGAAGAAACAGAAAAAGAAGGTTCACATCTCGCAACTCAAGGAAATCAAGCTGCGCCCGAAAATCAGCCAGCATGACTACGACTTCAAGAGCCGCCATGTATTAAGGTTCTTGAGCGATGGGGACAAAGTGAAGGTAACCATCATGTTCCGCGGACGCGAGATGGATTTTACAGAAAAAGGGAAAGTGCTGCTGGAAAAGCTCGCCGAGGATCACAAAGCGAACTGCACCGTTGAACGATATCCCAAGCTCGAGGGCCGCAACATGATTATGATTCTGGCCCCCAATAAGCAGCAGAAGTAGAGGAGACAGAAAAATGCCGAAGATGAAGACCCACCGCGGCGCAGCCAAACGGTTTAAAATAACCGGCAGCGGCAAGATTACAAGAAAGCGCGAAGGCACCAGCCATCTGCGCCGCCGCCAGAGCAAAAGTTGCAAGCGCCGCCTGAACATTCCCGTGGAAGTGACTGGCGCCAACGCCAAAAAAGTCAAGCAGCTCCTTGGCGACTGATTCCCGGACAATTCCCACAGTTAGTGGAGGTAGGATACAATGACTCGCGTTAAAAGGGGCATGCCCCACCGCCGGCATATCAAGCCGATTATGAAAAAAGCCAAAGGCTATCGAGGCACGCGCAGCCGCCATTTCAAGAACGCGCGCGAAGCCGTGATGCACGCCGAGGCTTACGCCTTCAGGGATCGCCGCAACAAGAAACGCGATTTCCGGCGTTTGTGGATCACGCGCATCAGTGCCGGCGCACGATCCCACGGCATGAACTACAGCACCTTTATGGCCGGACTCAAAAAGGCTGGGATTGATCTCAACAGGAAAGCTCTGTCCGAGATGGCCATCCATGATTCAGACGCGTTCGGGCAGCTCGTAGAGCTTGTCAGAGAACCCGCCGCCTGAGCCACACCAGCATCTTTCAGAGATGACCCACGCCGCTTCCTAACCATCGGCATATCAGCCGGAAGCGGCGTTTTGTTTTGCCCGGACTATTTTGCTTTTTCGGGCCTATGGCCTGGCTAAGGATTGATTTTATGAATGTAACAATCGTGACGAGCGCGGGCAACCCGCAGATCAAGGAAATGGCATCGCTGCTGACCCCGCGGGGCCGGCGCAACAGCGGCACATTTCTAACGGACGGGTTCAAAGTCGTTGAGGAAGCTGTGCATGCGGGTTTGACCATTGTGCGCATGGCGGTGCAGAACGAGGTTATCGAATCGGACCGCATGCGCACACTGCTCAAAATGCCCGGCGTGGACAGTACGCCTGTTTTGAAAGTGCCCCGCGGCCTCATTAAAAAATTATCCACCGTGGAATCGCCGCAGGGCATCGTGGCGGAAATCAAAAGGCCGGATGCGCTGCATCGCGGCTCTGCGCCCTGCACAGGGCTTGCCGTGGCGTGCGAGTGCATTCAGGATCCGCGCAATCTGGGGCTGCTGCTGCGCTCGGCCCATGCGGCGGGCGCATGCACTGTGTTTCTGGGCCCGGGTTCCGTGGACCCGTACCACGCGCACACGATCAGCGGCAGCGCGGGCTCGGTATTTCACCTGAGTGTTGTCAGTAATGTAAATATGCAGGAGTTGATCCAGGAGATGAAGGCCGAGGGGACCGAGGTGTGGGCCACTGCGGCCGCGGGCGGCGAACCCCTGCCGCAGGCCGTGGCGGCTGCGGGCGGCAGAATGCTTCTTCTGCTCGGCAACGAGGGCATGGGCCTGTCACCCGATCTGCAGAAGCGCGCGGACCGCATGGTGAGCATCCCCATGCCGGGCGGGGCCGAGTCCCTGAATATCGCGGTGTCCGCCGCCGTGGTGTTGTTTACATTCGTGATGAAAAAGAGTGGATAACGGGCCGGTCCCGTGGAATCATATTTAATGATGTATTTGATTTTACTACAGACATAATTCGGAACGAAAGGGAACCAGGCCATGGAAATGGAACAGGAACTCGATCAGTTGCGAGAAGAGGGCATGGCCGCGATAGCATCCGTGGGCGGCATGCCCGAGCTGCAGCAGCTTAAAGCGTCTCTGATCGGCAAGAATGGCCGCATCGGCGAGTATATGCAGAAGCTCAAGGAGCTGTCGCGCCACCAGAGGCCGCATTTCGGGAAACTGGTGAACCAGATCAAGCAGGAGTTGAGCGACGCTCTGGATGTGCGGCAGGGCGTGTTGCAGGAACAGAAGATTTCCAAGCAGATTCTGTCGCAGACCATTGACCGCACCCTGCCGGGCCTGCGCCGCCTGCCGGGCCACCTGCACCCGCTCACCAGGGTTTACAACGAGATCGCCGAGATCTTTGTGGCCATGGGCTTCGATGTGGTGGAAGGGCCCGAAGTGGAAACCGACTGGTACAACTTTGAAGCTTTGAATATCCACGCAGACCACCCCGCGCGCGATGAGCAGGATTCCTTTTATATTTCTGAAAACATGCTGATGCGCACGCAGACATCGCCTGTGCAGATCCGGGTCATGGAATCCATGAAATCGCCGCCCGTGCATATCGTATGCCCGGGCCGCACATTCCGCCGCGACGCCGTGGACGCCAGCCACAGCCCGGTGTTCAACCAGGTGGAAGGGCTGCTTGTGGACGAGGGCATCACCATGTCGCACCTCAAGGCCACGCTCGAGCAGTTCAACCGGGAAATTTTCGGACAGGGCGTGAGGACACGTTTCCGGCCGGACTTCTTCCCGTTCACAGAGCCAAGCTGCGAGGTGGCGGTCAGTTGCATCATCTGCGGCGGCGAGGGCTGCTCCCTGTGTTCGCGCACGGGCTGGCTTGAAATCCTGGGCGCCGGCATGGTGCATCCGCAGGTGCTCAAGAACGGCGGCATCGATCCCAGAAAGTATTCGGGATTTGCTTTCGGCGTGGGGATCGACCGCATCGCCATGCTCAAGTATTCCATCGACGATATCCGCCTGCTGTACGAAAACGACAACAGGTTCCTGGAACAGTTCTGAAGGGAGAACAGCCATGCAGGTTCCAATCAGCTGGTTGAAAGAATATATCGAAATCAAAGAATCGCCACAGGAGCTTGCCGAGCGCCTGACCATGGCCGGGCTCGAAGTGGAAGCCATCAGGCTGGAGCGCTATGGATTTGAAAAAAGCTGGGTGGCCCAGGTGCAGGACGTGTCCGAGCATCCCGAGCGTCCCGGGTTTTATGTGCTCACTATGAACTGCGGTGATTTCCGCACCCAGGTGCTGAGCAACCTGCGCGCCTTTGAAAAGGGCGAGATTCTGCCTGTGGCGTGTCCGGGATTTGTGCTGCCCGACGGCTCTGTGCTTGCAGAGCGCCGCATCACGGGCGTGGAATCCCAGGGCAAGATCGTGAGCGAGGCGGATATGGAGCTTTCGGATAACGACGAGGTTATTCTGCCCCTGCCGCGCGAAGCCAAAGTGGGCGACATCCTGCCCGACCTGCTTGGATATACCGACACCATCCTGAAATTCGACCTGACCGCAAACCGGTCCGACTGTTTGAGCGTGTTCGGCATCTGCCGTGAATTGCGCGCTGTGCTGAACCGGCCGCTTAAGAAGACACCGTTTGATTTCACGCTTGAAACATCGCCACGCGACGTGGAATTCACGGTGGAAATAAAGGACAAGAAGCTGTGCCCGCGCTACAGCGGCCGGCTGTTGCAGGATCTTGAAATCAAGCGATCTCCGGTATGGCTCAAGCGCCGGCTTATCGCCGCGGGCATGCGCCCTATCAATGGTATCGTGGACGTAACCAACTATGTGATGCTGGAAACCGGGCAGCCGCTTCATGCTTTCGACCTGGACACACTCAAGGATCGCGCTATTGTGGTGCGCCGTGCGGCCCGGGGCGAAAGCATTGTCACAATTGACGATGCGACCCGCGCGCTGACACCGGACATGCTGGTGATTGCGGACAGCAAAGATCCCGTGGCCGTGGCAGGCGTCATGGGCGGCGCACTCACCGAAGTGTCGGAAAAGACAAAGAATCTGCTCCTGGAATCCGCACACTTCAACCAGCGCAGCATCCGCCGCACGAGCATGACACTGGGCCTGCGCTCCGAGGCATCCATCCGGTTTGAAAAAGGCGTGGACCCGACCCGCACCGCGGACGCATCCGATTATGCCGCTTACTTGATGCAGAAGCTCGGCTGGGGCCGCGTGCTGGACGGCATGATTGACGCGTGCCCCACGCCCTATAAACCAAAAACCATCTCTGTATCGTGCAACAAGATCCGTGATTTTCTGGGTGATTCCGCAATCAGCAACGATTTTATGAAAGACGTGATGCGGCGGCTGGATTTCGAAGTCGCCGAAGGCGGCTCCGCGGTTTCTTTTAAAGTATCTGTGCCCGGCCATCGGTTCGACATGGGCATGTGGCAGGATGTTGCTGAAGAGGTGGCGCGCATCTATGGCTATCAGAATATAAAATCCTCACTGCCGAGTATGAAAGTGCACCGGGCTGCCGTGACCCCGAACGTGGCGTTCCGGCGCGATCTCAAAGAAAAACTCGTGGCATGCGGCATGAGTGAATGCATTACGTTCAGCTTTACAACTTTGCAGGAACTCAAGGATGTGTGGCTGGATGACAACCTGCAGGCCGTGCCCCTGCTCAATCCTCTCACCGAGGAACACACGCACCTGCGGCCAACGATCATTCCGAACATGCTGCGCACCATTTCGCGCAACCAGGCGCGCGGCAACCCGAACCTGGGCCTGTTTGAGCTGGGCAAGATTTTTCTTGGTCCCGGCGTGCCCGTGGAAAAGGAATCCCTTGTCATTGGTTTGTGCGGCGATATGTGGCGCGTTCCCGCCGCATCCAAAGTGCAAATAAAAATGGAACAGTACTATGTGATCAAGGGCGTGGTCGAGGATTTTCTGGGGCGCGTGAGCAATCAGCCTCTTTTATTCAAGAAGTCCACAATGTCCCTGTTCCACCCGAACCGGTCAGCATCCGTGTTTATCGGCAGCAGCAAGATCGGAGAGTTCGGTGAACTGCACCCGCAGGTATGCCGCAACTTTGACATACGCACGGGCGTAGCCCTGGCCGAACTGGATCCCGGCGCCATTCTGAGCGCGCGGCCGGACACCCTTTCCTACGCCAAGTTCTCCCGTTTCCCCGCGTCTGCGCGCGACCTGTCCATTGTGGTGGAAGAAGCCGTGGAAGCCGGAGAAATCAGGGATATTCTGATAAAACGCGGCGGCGATATCCTGAAACGCGCCGACCTCATTGATGTATTCCGTTCCGAAGATGTGGGACAGGGCAGAAAGAGCGTGACTTTTTCGCTGGTTTTCCGGCATCTTGAACGCACATTGAGCGAAGAAGAGATTAATGGAAAGATTGAGCGCATTCTGGGCGCGGTCAAGGAAAAGCTCGGTGGAGAACTGCGCTGACAACCTTGCGCATGGACGCGAAAACAGACGACTATCGAGGCCGCAGGCGCAGAACAAACTGCACCCTGTGGCCTGTTCTTTTTATGTTGGCATATAATGGATTCACTGAAGTGTGAAAAGTATGGCAAAGCGAAGCGATGAACAATATATGAAGCAGGCGCTGGAGCTGGCTCAACAGGCCAGGGGCCGCACATCCCCCAACCCCATGGTGGGGGCATTGGTGGTTAAGGGCGGCGCGGTTGTGGGGCAGGGTTACCACAAGAAGGCGGGCCAGCCCCACGCCGAAGTGCTGGCATTGCGCGGCGCCGGAGATTTGGCGCGCGGCGCCACGCTTTTCGTGACCCTGGAGCCGTGCGCGCACCAGGGCCGAACGCCCGCGTGCGCCCCGCAGGTTGCGCAGGCGGGCCTGCGCCGCGTGGTGGCCGCCATGGCCGATCCCAACCCCCGGGTGGCAGGCAAGGGGTTCGCGATTCTCCGGAACGCCGGTATCTCTGTTACAACCGGGGTTTTGGAATCCGCTGCGCGGTGCATGAATGCTTTTTACATCAAGCACATCACGGCAGGCGAGCCCTATGTGATCCTCAAGGGCGCCATGACCCTGGATGGCAAGATTGCCACGGCTGCGGGTGCATCAAAATGGATTACCGGCGCAGAGGCCCGGCGCGACGTACATGAACTGCGGCGGGATGTGGATGCGATTCTGGTCGGCGTTAATACATTGCTCAAAGACGATCCGAGCCTGACCTGCCGTGTGCCGGGGCGGCCGCCGCAGCCTTTGCGCGTGGTGCTGGATGGCAACCTGCGGCTGCGCCCGGGCTTGAAGTTTGTGAAGAACGCGGGCGATGGCAAGTCGCTGGTTGTCACCCGGATCGATGCGGACGCGAAACGGATTGACACGTTGCGCAAGGCGGGGTGCCGGGTTCTTCAGGTGCGCGCGGATAAGCAGGGGCGGCTGCGCATCCGGGATGTTGTAAAAGAGCTGGGGCGCATGGATGTCATGTCTTTGCTTGTGGAGGGCGGCGGCGCCGTGCATGATGCATTTTTCCGGGCCCGCGCCGTGGACAAGGTCGTGTTCTATGTTGCCCCGAAAATCTTGGGCGGCGCTGGCAGCCATTCCATAGTAGACGGGATCGGGTTCCGTGATCTGGACAAGAGTCTGGGCCTGGAATTCGGTCCGGTTACATTGTTGGGCCGTGATTTGAAAATTGAAGCATTTCCCGTATCAAAATAATTCAATACAAAATGCAGACATTGTGCTGCCCCGACCGGCGGCCGGATTCGGGTGCGCCCGGGGATCGTAATAAAGGATTCCATGAAGTCGGTCTATGAAATTGCCCAAATGTTAGCCCCTGGCGTTATTTGGATTTATTTGAAATCGGCAATAAAACAGCGCCACGGGTGATTCTGTGTGCAACAGGGTTTCGGAAACGGAATATGTGTTATTCGAAGTCCACGCCGCAGACCGCGCAGAAGTCGGTTTCCGGCGGGTTGGGCGTGCCGCAGCACGAGCAGATCTTTTCGTTCCCGTCGGGTTGCGAGGCTTCGGGCATGGGCGGAGGGGGCGGCAGTTCCTCTTGGGGCGCCCACTCCACAGATGGTTCGGGTTCCGGCGGAGGCGCGGTGAGGCTGGCCTGGACCGCAGCGACTTCGCTCTTGCTTTTGATGAGGGCACCGCCGCATCCCAGGCACCCGTCGCCTTCTTCCATTCCCGTGGGCGCTTCCATGCCGCACTCTGAGCAAATGAGAATATCGCCCGTGACGTCGGCCAGGGACGGCCCCTGGGGAATGGTTGGGGCTGTGGCCGTTTGGGCCGCGTATTCCTCGAGCGAAGGGAGTTCGGTGTCGAGCGTTTCGGCTGTGTTCTGTATGAGTTGATCCTGGGGCACGAGTGGAACTCCGCACGAGGCGCAGATATCCATGTCCGGATAGCCTTCCATGCCGCACTCTGGGCACACCAGATCGGATCCCGTGACATCGCCCAGAGAGGGCAAGGGCTGCAGCGGCCCCGCATCGTGCGCAGGGGATGAAACGGCGAAGGGATCGGCCAGGTCGCCGGCCCTCATATTTTCGTCCATGCCTTCCTCGTCTTGTCCGTAAAGCGCTGCCGCCTCGTCGTCTGCGGCGTCAGCGCCAACCATGGCGCCGCAACTTTCACAGAAGGCGCCTCCGCGCGTTGTCTGCGTGCTGCCGCATTCGGGACACCGCAGGGATAGCTTTGCCTGGCTTACATGCAGTTCCGGGGAGTCGAGGTCAATGGTTGAAGATTCAGGATGTGCCGTGGCCGCCGTATCATCAAGGGACGCGGAAAGTTCGGTTCCGCATGTGCCGCAAATGGGTTCGCCGGGGTCTGTGTCCATGCCGCAATTGGGGCATGTCCCGCCCGTAGACTCGGGTGCTGGTTCTGCGGGTGCAGGTGTGGGAACCGTGCTTTCCATGCCAACGCCTTCCGCTGCAGCACGCAGTTCATAGCCGCACGTGCCGCAAAGTGATTCGCCGGGGTCTGTGGCCATGCCGCAGTTCGGGCAATTGCCGTCTGGGACATCGTTCGACGGCGCCTCTTGTGGTGCTGAATACTCATCTGCTGCGTCCGCTTCTTCCATTTCTTGCAGGGCATAACCGCACGTGCCGCAAAGCGAGTCGCCGGGGTCTGTGGTCATGCCGCAATTGGGGCAGCTTTGTTTGGCGGAAGATGGGGCCGGTGGGGGCGCGGCCTGTGCCTCAGCCTCGGGCGCCGCGGGTTGCGCCGCATCCTGGCCGGACATGCTGTAGCCGCATGTGCCGCAAAAAACGTCGCCGGGCTGGAGTTCCATGCCGCAATTGGGGCATGCGCCCATGCCGGCATGCTGGCGGCCTGCTTCGATGTCGTCCTTATCCTTAATGAACTGGTATCCGCATGAATGGCAGTAATCAGTTCCCATGGGGAGTTCCAGGGAGCATTGGGGGCATATGATATTTTGTTGCATAGGAGGTGCGGGCTGAGTTTTTGGCGGTGCGGCCGCGGCGGCAGGAGGTGCGGGTGCTGGGTCTGAAGCCATTTGTTGTCCACAGGTGCCGCAAAAGGGATCGTCCGGTGAATTTTGCATGCCGCAGTTCGGGCATATGCCTGTGCCATGAGCGCCGGCAGAGGGCGCTGTATCTGCGCCGCCATCCCCTTCGTCAACACGCGCACCGCATTTGCCGCAAAACGGATCTGTCGGGCTCAGGGGGCCGCCGCAACTGGGGCATGAAAATTGAGTCACGGCTGCATCGGCTTCCTCGCGGGACTGAAGCCGGATGCCGCAACCGGCGCAGAATTCGTCTCGCGGGTCTATGCGCGCCCCGCATTCCGGGCAGTCCATGCTGGGAATGCCGTCATCTTCTTCCACGATATACTGGCCAAGATTCTGTTCAAGTTCGGCGCCGTCTTCCATGCACCATTTGAATTCTTCGGGCCACGTGGTTTTACAGAATGGGCATATCATTTCAGGCATGGGTTTAGTCCTTTCAAATACTGTGTTCCGGCGTTAATCGGTGATCCATATGAGCGAAACATTGGATCCGCGGACCTTTTTGTCGGCGCGATAAGAATGGAACAGATCCGTTCGGCATGCAGTGCAATAGTGTGTCTTGAGTATATTTTTTTTCAGAACACCGGTTTCGCGCAAGAGGGATGTGTTCCATGCGCCCAGGTCCAGAAGGAATTTTTTTCCGGACACCGTAAGCGCGCCAGGGTCGGAGATTTTTTGTGCAACGTCATTTCCTATTTCATAGCAGCACGGGCCGATGTGCGGGCCCAGGAATGCCAGGATGTCGCGCGGCCTGGCGCCGAAATGGTTTGTCATGGCGTGTACGGCGTTGGCAACGATGCCCGCGGCTGAGCCGCGCCAGCCGGCATGTATGGCGGCCACAGCGCGTGTGCGCGGGTCGGCCAGAAGAATCGGAACGCAGTCCGCGGTCATTACGCCCAGGGCGACCTGCGGGAGGCTGGTGCACAGTGCGTCGGTGCGGGCAATGCGCGTGTCCGGGTTCAGGCCTCCGGAGCCTGCTGTGAGCGGGTCCACAACGGCCACGGCGGCTGTGTGCTCCTGGTTGGCGACTGTGAATTGATCCGGCGCCAGAGACAGGGCGGCCAGGAGTGATTTTCTATTGCGCATGGCGGCGGCTTTTCCGTTTGTTCCAAAATCGCAGAACCGGGGGCCTTGAGGCCTCAATTGCACGCGGGTTGTAAAGGCAAATGAAAACCCTTGTGTGGGGAAGTCCGGGCGAAGCAGGAGATGTCCCCCTGCGGTTGTCAAACGGAGATTCATGTGCGGCAAAGTCTGCGGGCCTTTCATGTGGTCGCGGGCTGGATTGCTAAATAATCTCTCTGGCCTTGTCCGCCCATTTGGAATCCGGATAATTCCGGGTCAGGTAATACAGGTGTTTTCTGGCCAGAGGCACGGCCTTGTGCGCCATATAAAGCCGGCCGAGTGTGTATCGTGCTTCAAGGTGGTCTGGATCCGATTCCACGGTTTCCTCGAAAAGGTCGATGGCCTTGAGCACATCCTTTTGATTTTCCTTGATTTTGCCCAGGCGGAAGAGGCACGCGGCCGTGCAACTGATGGAGCGGCAGCTTTCCACGGTCTGTTCGAGCAGGTCCACGGCCACAGGCAGACGCCCCAGTTTCTCCAGTGCGCTGGATTGCAGCAGAATGGACTCCACCTGGTTTTCTTCGATATTGAAACTTTGATTTGCGAGATAGTCGAGGGCTTCTTCGTGCCTGCTTAAAAACAGCAGCGCGTTTGCAATGCCCAGCCTTGCTTGTTCCATGCCCGGATCCAGCTTGTCGGCGAACTTGAAATTGATCAGGGCTTTTTCAAAAATCCGCTTTTTCTGATAGCATCGGCCCAGAACAAGGTAGCTGAGGGAATAAACACAGCCCTGGTTCAGGGAGCGTTCAATGGTTGTGATGGCTAATCCCTCGCGGCCCAGGCGATGGGCGAAATATCCCAGGCAGAAAAGAACGAACCCGGATAGTCCGTTCATGTCCTGGCGATCCCCTTTCTGGGCCTGCCCCAAATCTTCCATGGCGATGTGGATTTCTCCGCGCCGGCTGTTGATAAGCGATTCCAGGCGTTGTGCAAAGTTGTCCGGTAATTGCTCCTGGGTGGCCTGTGCGCCCCATTTTTCGAGAAGAGGCATGAGCGCCAGCGCGTCATCCCTGGGTGGGGCTGGCGGTTTGTGTGGGGCCGCGGGCTCCGCTTTGCCCGAGGCAGTTTCTTTTTGGGGATCATCATCTGTTTTGTGGTTTGTGCGCGGCGAAGATTCTGTCGGTTCGGATTCGGGATCGGATTCCGCCTCAACGGGTTCCGGTTCAGACGCCGCCGGTGCGCGGTCTTGATCGTAACTGGTGTTTGGGGTTGCGCTGTTCTGCTCAATGGAATCCAGCATTTCCTCGAAAGTGCTTTTTCGGGATTCCTGGGTTTGGTTCGCGGCCTCGGACACCGAGGAGGCCGGCTCCTCGTCACTGTGCTGGTTCAAATCGCGTGGAATGTCCTGTTTCGAACGTGTATCCGCAACTTCTTGATCCGCTTGGATTTGTGGATCCTTCCGGGGCGCCTGCTGCTGCGCGGCCAAATTTGTGTCTTGTTCCGTATCTTCAAGCGTTGCCTCTCTGTGAATGGAGGCTGCTGATTCCTCTGGGAGCGTGATATTGATGCCTTTGGGTTTTCCGCCTTCGCGAATAAAATCCCTGGCCTTTTCAAGCGCTTCCTGCGGGCTGAAGCCCTGTTTCTGCAGTTTCATAACCCAGTCCGCAAGGAGCTTGATAGCATCCTGGGTGTTATTCTGGAGCGGTGGCGGGGGGGGGGGCGCGGCCATGTTCGACGGGCGTATTTCGTGAGCGCGGTCAAGAGGCGGTGTACTGGCTGAAAGCGGCAGTTCCTCGGGCTTGAATCCATATTTGCGCTGAATTTCGATGATGCGGTCATGGATCTGTTGCATTCGAGACAGGTAGTTTCTAATCTCGTTGTGATAAAACCGGAGTTTCAATCCGAGAGTATGGATCTCGTCCTTGTCCATGGAAATGGACAGGCGCGACTCCAGGTCGTCAAGCTTCTTCATGAAATCCTTGGCTACATGGACGAACAAAGAGGACGACCTCCTGACAGGCCTTACGGCGTTTTATTTTGGTTGACGAAATTCACACGCAAGTCCGTCAATGCTCTTTCAACATTTCTAACGGCATCCTTGGGCAGATAGGGCTTTGATTTTTCAATCAGAACACCGAGCAGGTCAATGGTCTTTTTTGCCTGAGGCATGTTTTTGACCACGAGCCCGGTGCCGGGATCCGCGATGAGTCCCATCTGGATGAGTGACTGGCTCTGCACAAGGTTGATGGCCATGGCCAGTGAAGACAAGAGATCCGAGGGAGGAGGCGGTTCCTGTTTGTATTCTTCTGGAATAAAACTTTGGATGATATCCGGATATTCATTGGCGAATTCACGATAGAGAGTGGCGGCCTTGTGCGCTTCATCGATGTTTGGAGCGGTGGCGGGGCCGGCTGTGAAATGCATGCCCAGGCTGATAACAGCCTGGTCGCGCAGCACATTGAGAATCAAGGCCACCAGGTCTTCAATCTGTACCTGGCGCTGCTCGCCGGGCTGGTCATCTGCGTGCGGGCCATCTGCGGGTTCTGCACCCGGTTGGGTTTCTCCTCCGGTGGGTGGAGCTGGTGACGTTTGTTTATGCGCATGTTCTTGATCCGTGCTGTTTTCGCCTGATTGGGGCGCCGGGTCATCGTCGTATGTGGGTCTGCGATCAATGACACGGTACGTCTTTTTTTCTTCCTTGCTGCTGTTGTCATCGGCCATTCATTGTTCCTCCTGTGTTTCAGAGTGCAAAGGGTATTACAGAACGAGTTTGCCTGCGGCTTAATACGGGCCGATCTGGATTTGTTCGTTCTGCTCATAAAATGAGGAGTGGTTGATCTCCTTCTGAATAGTCATGCTGGCGCCGAGTGTGAAGATGCGCACACCGGGATAAATGGTGTTGCCCACCTTGCATCGTCCGGCTTGCAGTTGTTTCATCTTCTCTTGCAGGAAAGCCAGTTTCTTGGTGTTGCTCTCAATATCCGCCTTGAGTTTGTGCGCCGCGGGAATCAATTTCTTGAGCAGTTCCTGCTTGTCCGGCGGGATGCCCTTGCCCTGCGCCTGGATGCTTTTAATGGTTTGCACACTTCGGATAACCTTGTCGAGCTGAACCTTTTCATCTGTGAGGTTCTTTTCGATCTGGTCATGCTTTTCCTTGATTTTAGGGTTGATTCCGACTTCGATAACAGTTTCCGTGAAGGAGGGCGATCCGATATTGGTCACGAGAAAATTTCGTCCGGCTGTTGCCTTGCCGCCCACGATGCTTCCCTTGGTGTTTTGCAGGATGATATTTTCTCCGGCTTCGAGGATGCTGTAGCGAGATGACTGAGTGATCGTGATATTTTCCCCGGCTTCGAGGATGCCGCTTTCCACAGTGCGGATTGTGATGGAACCGCCCGCTTTGATTTTTCCTTCACTGGCGCCGTAGATGCCGCCCAGGATGCGCACGTCTCCTCCGGCTTCCACAAATGCTTTTTCAATGTTGCCGTGAATCTCAACGTCGTCGCTGGCGCTGATCACGAAATCGCTTTGCACATTGCCCCGGATCATGACCGAGCCGTTGAAATTAATATTGCCCGTGGAATAGTTCACATCGCCTTTGATTTCGTAAACAGGGCTGACGCTGATTTTTTTGTCCCGGTAAACGGGTTGCCCGTCCATGGCTGCGATGATTTGCAAACCGTCTTCGCTTGCTTCAACGTTTTCACCAAGGGGCAGCTCGATGTCCCGTCCATCGCTGGCGGGGAGTTCAACGCCGGTTACGGTCATGCCATTTTCGCCGGGAACCGGCGGGATTTTCACAGCCAGAACCGCGCCTTGCTCCACGCTTTCCACGGCATTGGATTCCCTGTGATCCACATTGCCCTGGGCGTCTTCCTGGATGTTCAGCTTTTTGTTTCCAGAGATGTCAAACTTGAAATCCATCTTGGCGCTGGCGCCATCGGTGGGTGCTTTCCCCTTGGCCACCACCACGTCGACATTGTAGCTGCCGTACTGGAATATCTCGTCGATAGCGTCTTCATCGATTCCGAATTTGACTCCGGCTTCAACCAGCTTGCTGATGACCGCGGCTTTATCAACCGTTTCGGCTGTGTCCATTGGCGGCGGCACACTAACGGAAGCTTTCAGCTTGTCATCGGAAATTTTGGCTGTGATCGCGCCGGCCGATGCGCTTGATTCCTGTTCTTTTTCTAATTCGTCCAGACCCGCGAGAATTTCGTCTTCGGTGGAAGGTTTCTTTTTTTTGTCAGTCATAATGCCTCCTGTTCATTCTTCTGTAGGAACAACATGTTGCGGCTTTCCTCAACTGCGGGTATTGCTGTTTCTTCAACGTCTGACTTTCAGCATATTCTGCGGCAGGGGAAATCGGAATTATTGAAGCTGCCGAATCCAATCTTTGACCTCATTCTTTTTGACCTCGTCGGAACTCAGCTCTACGTAACGAGTGAAATACTCGATGGCAAGCTCGGGGTTATCATAAGCGATTTGATAAAGCTGTCCAATATTGAAATAGGCGTCAGCATAGGTTGCGTCCAATTCAATGGCCTTGGAAAAGGCGGCTTCGGCTTCGTCGAACGCGCTTTGCGCGGAATCCATGTCCTCGTTTTCCAGCGCCTTCACGCCGATCAGGTATTGTGCATAGCCCATGTTGTCGTAGCAGACCACATATTGCTGGTCTAATGCAATCGCCTTCTCATACCATTTGAGGGCTTCTTCATAGCTGCCCAGTTTCCGGTTCGCTGTTCCCAGCGCGCAATAAGGACGTGCGAAATCGGGATCAAGGTCAACGGCTTTCCTGGCGGAGTCCATGCCTTTCTGGATGTCTTCGGGGTTGTCGGATTCAATCAGCTTGAGGGCTTCTTCAAGCGCATCGCGTGCGGCTTTCTTTTTGTCTTCAATTGTGTCTTCCTGCGTTTCTGTCTTTTTTTCAACAATGTTTTCGGCAGTGGGCGAGGACGTGTTTTTATCTGCCGCCGCATTTTTGTCTGCGCCTGCATCGCTCCCTTTGCTGCAACCGGGCGCGGTCATGATGCAGAGAGCGAGCATCAACGCCAATGCCAGTGCGGGTGTGGTTTTTCCTCTGGATTTTTTCATGTTCGATTCCTCCGTGATTATGTTCTCGATTCTGAAGATTCCACGTGCGGGCAGAGTGCTTCAAGGGCTGCCTGCGCCTGGGCGTTTCCGGCATCCAATTCCAGAGTGAGCCGGAATGTGTCCGCGGCTTGCTGAGACAGCACCGTAGCGTGGTTTTGCAAAGCTTTGGCGAGATTCAAGGTTGCCGCCATGTATCTGGGGTTGAGTTTCAAGGCCAGCCTGAATTCTTCTTCGGCCAGGTGATATAGTTCTCTTTTGCGGTAAAGCTCCCCGAGCCTGTTATGAAAATCCGGATAGTGCGGGCACAGGGCAATGGCTTGTTTGAGTTCAGCCAGAGCTTCTTGCAAGAGATTCTTTTGCAGCAGGGCTGTGCCCAGGTGAAAATGGGTGTTTGCCTGGCGCGATAATTTGTCATGCTCCATTTTGCCGGCGTCCGGTTCCGGGATATCGTGGTTACGGTCTTGAAGCAGCCGGCTGAGCACCGCGCTGGCGGCGTTGTACCGAGGATTTATGTTCAGAGCTTCTTTGAAATGGTCGATTGCTTTGTCGCGCTCGTCATTTTCAAGATACACTTGGGCAAGGTGGAAGTGCCCGTCAGCGTAGTGTGCGTTGATGGAAACGGCTTTTTCCAGAATGGGCAGAGCTTCCCCGGTGCGGCCGCACGCAAGCAGGCTGCGGCCCAGACCGATGAGCACAGTGCTGTTGTCCGGCGACAACTCTGCGGCAAGGGTGAATTCCTCCCGCGCCCGTTCGCTGTCGTCCTGGTCCAGGTACACATGGCCATAGGAGAAATGCTCGGTGGCGAGGCCGTCTCGCAATTCTTTATCGCATTGTTCGTTCTGGCTATCTGTCATTGCTGATGAAATTACCCTTTTTTCAAATAGACAAACAAAATCAGCAGGACTATAAATAAATGATTTATTAATTATCTACAAACCGGGGCATGGATCGCAAGCATTTCGTCACATTTACAGAAAAAGCTTTGGTTCGAATAGATTGAAATTTCAAGCAGCAAAGCTCTCAACTTCACGGGTTTTGCTGATTATGCTAAACTATACGCGATACCCGCAGGCGCGGGCCATGCCATACGCGGGTTTCGGAGCCAAAAATCATGGAAAAAATTTGTATCAAATATAATGACCAGAAAGTTACGCGCGATCAGGTTGACGATCTTGTGCAATGGCTGGAGGATTTCGGGAAAATCGTGACCTCTGTTTGTGGGAAGAATTGTGTGATTCCCGCGGAGTTGGATTTGCTGATTGTTATGGGTGGAGACGGGACCCTGCTGGGCGGTGCGCGCGCTGCGGCCGCGTATGGGGTGCCGGTTATCGGCGTGGATTTCGGGGGCCTGGGGTTTTTGTCGGAAATCAAGTACAAGCAGGCGCGCTCTGCGCTGGCCGGTATGTTTCAGGGCGATTACCGCATCGAGGAACGGTATATGCTTGAGGCAAGCATCATTCGCGAGGACATGGCGCCGGCGCCCATCCTGGCGGTCAATGATTTTGTTATTGCAAAGCATTCCGGCCGCATGCTGAGGCTCAAGCTGTTTATTAATAATCTGTATTTCCACGAATTTCCGGGCGATGGATTAATTCTTTCCACGGCCACCGGGTCCACGGCGTATGCCTTGTCCGCGGGCGGCCCCATCCTGTCTCCGGACCTGGATGTTATTTCCATCACGCCCATCTGCCCGCATACATTATTCGCGCGCGCCATCGTGACGTCGCGCAAGGATACATTACGCATCGAATTGCCGCCCGAGAGGGAGGATTTATTGTTGATAGTGGACGGACAGGAGGAATTGCGCCTGCGTCCGCGGGACGCGGTTGCGGTGCGCATCGCGGAAACCTGCGTGCGCCTGGTGCGGGTCACGGAGCCGCATTTTTATAACAGAGTCCGGGAAAAGTTTAATCTCACCTGAGAGATAATCTATGCTTGTCGAATTCCGCATCCGAAATTTTGCGCTTGTAGACGATGTGATGATCGCCTTCGGACCTGGCCTCAACGTGCTCACAGGAGAGACCGGGGCCGGCAAATCCGTGATTGTTACGGCGTTGAGCCTGGTGCTGGGAGCGCGGCCCGCGGGAACGCCCATCCGCACCGGCTGCGACAGCGCACGGGTGGACGCCGTGTTTTATTGTGGAACCCCGGAGGTGAACGGCATTCTCGAAGCCGCTGGCATTGAATCCGAGGAAGACGGCGTCATCGTGTTGTCGCGCGAATTTACAGCCGCCGGCCGTTCCACGGCGCGGATTAATCACAACATGGTTCCTTTGTCGGCTGTGAAATCTCTGGCCGAGCATATCATCGACCTGCACGGCCAGTACGCGCACCAGACCATTTTGCGGCAATCCAACCAAAGCCGGTTTCTGGACGCAACAGGGAATAAGGCACACCGCGCATTGCTGGACATGATGGATAAGCAATACCGGGAGCTTCGTGAACTCAGAGCCCGGTTGCAGGATTTTCGGGATAATGCCGCGTCTCTGGAAAAGGAAGCCGACCTGCTGCGATTCCGCATAAATGAAATTGAAGAGTTGATTTCAGATCCAAGGGACTACGAGAAGTTGCAGCAGGAAATTCGGACACTCGAACACGGGCAGGATCTTGCCGAGGCTGTTAACACAGCGTATGGCCGCATTATTTCCGCGGCGTCCGGGGATGCGGCCATGGAGTATCTTGCCCGGGCGCTTGCCGCATTGCAGCCTGTGCGCGGCGTGGCCGAGGAACTCGACGCCGTTATTTCTCAGCTTGAAGAGGCCGATGCATTGCTTGATAATGCCGGGCGCACACTCGGATCCCTGCGGGGCGTTTTTGAATACAACCCGGTCCGGCTCGAAGAATTGCAGGATCGGCTTTTTCACATTAAGGACTTGATGAAGAAAACTGATTCCGGCGCTATTCAGGATTTGTTTGATTTTAAAGTTAGAAGTGAAAAGCGTATTGAGGGCATCTGCCTGGACGAGGACAGCATCGCGCAATTGGAAAAGCAGGCGGCGAGGCTGGAGGGTGAGGCTTGCGAAACCGCCGCGAAACTTACGAAGTCCCGCATCGCGCTTGCCGAGAAATTTTCCAGGAATTTAAAGAATGAACTAAAACAGCTTGCCATGCCCGGGGCCGCGTTCAAGGTTCAACTTCAGCCGTTTGATGACGGGCTGCCTTTGGCGCCTGGCGGGGCGCAGCCCGTGCATGTGCATGCGGGCGGGGCGGAACGCGTTGCGTTTCTTTTTTCAGCCAATTCAGGGGAGCCTCCCAAGCCTTTGGACCAGATTGCTTCGGGCGGTGAAATATCGCGGGTCATGCTGTCGCTTAAGAGTTTGTTGAGTTCCGCAGATGATGTGCCCGTTCTGGTATTCGATGAAATCGATGCGGGAATCGGTGGAGAGACAGCGCATGCCATCGCACGCAAGCTCGTGCGCCTGGCGCAGGGCCGCCAGGTGCTGTCGGTGACGCATCTTGCACAAATCGCTGCCGCCGCTGATGTGCATGTGGCAGTGAGCAAGAAAATTCGCTCCAAGCGCACGGTGATTCATGCCCAGGCCGTTAATGGGCCGGAGCGGGTCCGAGAGATTGCTCGCATGCTGGGCGATTCCGGTATGCAGGAATCGCATGACTTCGCACAGAAACTGATTCAGCAGGCGGGCCGCATGCAATAGGCGCGGCCTGCAATGTTTTGTCCTGGGAATGGATTATGTTGTGAGAGAGGACTGCCTGCCGCAGGTGTTCCATCCGGCGACGGCATACACGTTATGAAATTCAGTGGAATCGTAAAAAAAGACCGCCGCACAAAGAATCTCACCGCGCGCATCCAGCCTGGAGAAATCGCGCTGATTGCGCATGACGATATCGATGCCGTGGCCGCGGAATCGCTTGTGGCGTGCAAAGTCAAGGCCGTTTTGAACTGCTGCAAATCGTTGACCGGCAGTTATATCAACCGCGGGCCATATACGATTTTGCGCGCGGGAATTCCGCTCGTGGACAATTTCGGGCGCGAAATCATGGAGCAGCTCCAGGAAGGCGACACCATCGAAGTGATAGACGGCGCGGTTTTTAGAAACGGAGAGAGAATAGCCTCCGGCGCCGAGCAGACCCGGGAGAGCCTGGATGAACAGCTCCAGCTTGCGCGCGAAAACATGGAGTCGCAGATTGAACAATTTGCGGCCAACACCCTGGGCTATCTCAAGAAGGAAGTCTATCTGCTCACGCGTGAACTCAAGCTTGGCAATCTGGATCTGAATTTCAAAGGGCGGCATGTGCTTATTGTCGTGCGCGGACCGGAATACAAGAAAGATTTGCATATGCTGCGCACGTATATCCGGGACCGCAAACCCGTGACAATCGCAGTAGACGGCGGGGCGGACGCGCTGATGGAATTCGGGGTCAAACCGGATATCATCCTGGGCGACATGGACAGCGTGAGCGACAAGACCCTGGGCTGCGGGGCGCTGATGATTGTGCACGGCTATGAGAGCGGCAAGGCGCCTGGTATGGAGCGGCTTGAAAAATTAGGATTGGAAGGCCGCATCATCGCGAGCACGGGCACGAGCGAGGATTTGGCCCTGTTGCTGGCTTACGAGCGCGAGGCGGAACTGATCGTCATCGTGGGCAGCCATTTCAGCATGGAGGACTTCCTGGGCAAGGACCGCGCCGGGATGTCCAGCACATTTCTGACCCGGCTCAAAGTGGGCAATGTGCTTGTGGATGCCAAGGGCGTGAGCAAGCTGTACGAGAAAACCTTCCGTCCGACCATGTTGGCATATATCATACTGGCGGCGTTGTTTCCCATCGTCGTTTTCATCCTGGTCTCTCCTCTCGGGGAAATGTTGAAGCAGTTTTTCCGGTTGTACCGCATGCTGATCAGCCAATAAGTGAAAGGGGCGCACAAGAGTGAACCCTATTGATATGAAATACCACGTTGTGAGCCTGGTGGCTGTTTTCATGGCCCTGGGTGTGGGCATTTTTCTGGGTAGCAACACCAGTTTCATGGATATTGAGACCCTGCTCAAAAAGCAGGATGCCGTGATTACCACACTGGAGCAGGGCCAGAAATCGCTGGAGCGGGAAAACAAACAGATTCAGAGCACCATGAGCAGTCAGGATCAATATATTAAGGATTTGGAGCAGAAAACCATTCCGCTTCTTATGGACGGACGGCTTCAGGAGCGGCGTGTGGCGCTTGTTGCGGTCGGAAGTTTTAGAAACGCTGGTATCGATGAAAACGTGGTGGCGGATTTGCTGGGGCGGGCCGATGCCTCCGTGGCGTGCCGCATGCGCATTCCCGTGGAAGCCCTGGAAGCCCTGGCCGATCAGTTTCCCGATTCATTCGCGTCATCTTTTGTCCAGATGCTGTTTGCGCAGGCTGTTTCCCCCAGCGAGTTGGGGGGGCTGCTGCGGGACCAGGGATTCCTGCTTCAATGCAGTTTAACCGAGCCGTTTGACGCCGTTGTGTTTCTTTTAGGAGAACTGCCAGAAGGGCAGAAGCATGCGGAATTTTTGAAGTCATTGAATACGGCATTGTCTGAAACGCCGTCCGCCACAGTGCTGTGGGTCGCGTACGGAGGCGAGGAAAAGCTTGGCGGCCTGGCGGAGGATAAGGGTTTTCCGGTCATCCTGCATGCGGAAACAATGTCTTCACAAGTGGATATTGTGATGGATTTGTGGTTAAAACTGGAAAGCAAGCGCGAACAGTTTAATCCGGAAACGGATCTCGTCGATCCGGCAAATCAGTAATCCGATATTCTGATCTTTTTGAATCCAATACGCGACACGTTATTTTTTGCTGTAGCGGCCCGCGAATTCCCCGCCGGAAGGCGTTCCGATGCCGTCCTTTGTTCCCCCGGTGAAGATGCCTCGCATATTGAGCCTGAACTCGTCGGGATTGGGGCTGGCGGCCAGTGCGGTTTCCAGGGTGATTTGTTCTGATTTTACGAGCTGCACCAAGTGCTGGTTCATGGTTTGCATGTTCAGGAAGTCCGGGGAGCCGAACATGGCTTCATAGATTTGGACATGGGACGCCCCGTCCAGGATGTGTTTGGCGATAGTGGGTGTTACGATCATGATTTCCGTGGCGGGCAGGCGGCCTGCGCCTTCTGGCACACGATGCCGCGCAGGGCCGCGGCGAGCTGGATGCGGATTTGGGACTGCTGGTGCGGGGGGAATACGTCGATGATGCGGTCGATGGTGCCCGGAGCGTCGGTGGTGTGCAGTGTGCTGAGCACGAGGTGGCCGGTTTCCGCGGCGGTGAGGGCGGTGGCGATGGTTTCCAAGTCGCGCATTTCACCGATGAGGATAACGTCGGGGTCCTGGCGCAGCACGCGCTTGAGGGCGATGGTGAAGGATTCGGTGTCGGTGCCGATTTCGCGCTGGCTGATAATGCACCGGTTGTCGCGGTATAGAAATTCGATGGGGTCCTCGACCGTGACCACATGGGCGTTGCGCGAGTTGTTGATGTAGTCAATCATGGCGGCCAGGGTTGTGGATTTGCCGCTGCCCGTGGGGCCGGTGACAAGCACCAGCCCGCGGTTGAGCCCGCACAGGTATGTGAGGGGATCTTCGGGCAGGCTCAATTCCCGGAAATTTTTCACATCGAACGGCACGATCCTCATGACCACGCGCACGGTGCCGCGCTGCACGCTGAGGTTTACACGGAAGCGGGCGATGCCGGGCACGCCGTAGGCGAAGTCCAATTCATTGCCTGTGGTGAATTCCTTTTTCTGCTTTTCATTGAGAATATTGAAAACCATCTGGTTGATGGCGTCTGCGCTGAGGCGTTCTTTGTTCATGGGCACGAGAGTGCCGTCCACGCGCATGATGGCCGGGCTGCCGACCTTGAGGTGCAGGTCCGAGCCGTTGGCCAGAACCATTTGCTTGAGCAAGTCATTGATGTGCATGGAGACATCCCCCTCTATTCATCCATGGCGCGCCGCACACTGGTGATGAACGCGCCGATATCCGGAATGATCTTATCACGGTTACCGAGATTTTTCTCTATGATCTTCGCAATAGCGCTGCCAATGACTACGCCGTCGGCCAGGGAAGACGCCACGCGTGCGTGCTCTGGCGTGGAGATGCCGAAGCCGATGAGCACGGGATACGGCACATTGCCGCGAATGGATTCCACATAGGATGTGAGTTCTTCGGGCAGATTGTCCCCCGTTCCTGTGACGCCTGCCTTGGACACACAGTAAACGAACGGGTCCGACAGTTTGCCAATTGCTTTGATGCGGTCCGGCGGCGTGGTGGGCGTCACAAGGAAGATGGTGCCCAGGTTGTATTTTTTCGCCAGGCCTGTTTTTTCGCCCCATTCTTCGGGGGGCAGATCTGTGATGAGCAGGGAGTCGACACCGGCCGATGATACATCTCTGAAGAACGGCTCGACCCCGTATTTGAAAATGGGGTTGAAGCAGGTCATCACCAGCATGGGGGTATCGGATTTTTCGCGGATTTGCTCCACGAATTTGGGCAGGTCCGGGACGCGGAAGCCCTGTTTCAGGGTGCGCGTGTAAGATGCCTGAAGCGTGGGACCGTCCATGAGCGGATCGGAGTAGGGGATGCCCAACTCCATGAAGTCTGCGCCCCATTCCCCGAAACGGCGGAAGATTTCAAGCGAGATGTCCCAATCCGGGTCGGATACAGTTGAGAAGGGCGTCAGGGCCTTGCGGCCATCGGCTTTGAGTTGTTTGAGTTTATCTGCAATGGTCATTGTTTGTTCTCCAGATTGAATGCCGGCCCGTTCATTTCAAGTGTTTTTGCACGATGTGCATGTCTTTGTCGCCGCGGCCCGACAGGTTGACCACGATGGTCTTGTTTTCTCCCGCATCGCCTTGCAGGAGCCAGGCCAGGGCGTGGGAGCTTTCCAGTGCCGGAATGATGCCCTCGTCGCGGCACAGCAGGTTAAATGCTTCCAGGGCCTGTTCGTCGGTGACATTGACATAGCGCGCGCGTTTTGCGTCCTTGAGCCAGGCGTGTTCGGGCCCCACGCCGGGGTAATCGAGTCCTGCGGAAACCGAATGCGTGGGCAGGATCTGCCCGTCTTCATCCTGCAGGAGATAGGTCATGCTGCCGTGGATTACGCCGGGGGTGCCCACTTCCAGAGATGCGGCATTGCGCGGGGTGTCGATTCCCTCGCCGCCCGCTTCCACGCCAACGATTTCCACAGATGGTTCATCAATAAACGGAAAAAACAGGCCCATGGCGTTACTGCCGCCGCCAACGCAGGCCACCAGCATGTCCGGGAGCTTGCCTTCGGCTTCCATGAGCTGTTCGCGCGTTTCATCCCCGATGATTCGCTGGAAGTCGCGGACGATGACCGGGAACGGGTGTGCTCCGGCCACGGTGCCCATGAGGTAGTGCGTGGTGTTGACATTGGCGATCCAGTCCCGGAACCCCTCGTTGATCGCGTCCTTGAGCGTGCGGCTGCCCGCGGTCACGGGAATAACCCGTGCGCCCAGCAGTTGCATGCGAAACACATTGTGCTGCTGGCGCTCCACATCCTCTTCGCCCATATAGATATCGCACTCCAGGTCGAGCAGGGCCGCGGCTGTTGCCGTGGCCACACCGTGCATGCCCGCGCCGGTCTCGGCGATGAGCCGCTTTTTGCCCAGGTGCACGGCGATGAGCGCCTGGCCGATGGTGTTGTTCACCTTGTGTGCGCCCGTATGGTTCAGGTCTTCGCGCTTGAGATACACGCGGTTGCCGCCGCCCACGCGTTTGGAGAATTTCTTTGCGAAATACAGGGGCGAGGGGCGGCCCACATATGTTTTCAGAAGGAGTTTTAATTCCTTCTGAAAATCGGGATCGTCCTTAAGTTCCTGATATTTTTCATCCAATTCCTTGAGCGCGGTATAAAGCGTTTCGGGCACAAACATGCCGCCGTACGGGCCGAAGTGCCCTTTGGCGTCGGGAAGTGTCATTGTGATTTGCCTCCAAGCAATTCCTGCAGCATGGCTCCGGGGTCGTCCGAAGTTACGAGCGTTTCTCCAATAAGGAAACCACAGTAGCCGGACCGGGCGAGCATGGCGAGGTCCGCGCGGGTTTTGAGGCCGCTTTCACTGATGCGGCAAGCGCCCTGGGGCATGAGGCCCGCGAGCTGCAAACTGGTTTCAAGGGATACATTAAAGGTTTTCAGATTTCGGTTATTTACACCGAAAATATCGGCGCCGCAATCATGCGATTGCTCCAGTTCGGCGCTGTCATGCACTTCGACGAGCACCTGAAGGCCGAGACCGTGTGATTGGCCAACCAGTGCCTTGAGTTCTTGCGAAGAAAGGGCTGCGGCAATGAGGAGCACGCAGTCCGCACCGGCTGAGCGCGCCTCGTGCAACTGGTATGGGTCGATAATAAAGTCTTTGCGCAGCAGGGGCAGGGCGGTTTCGCGGCGCGCAATTTCCAGGTTTCCGAGTGTACCCAGGAAGTAATCTGGCTCGGTGAGCACGGACAGGGCCGAGGCGCCGTTATCCTCGTAAAAACGCGCGAGTTTCTGAACATCGAAGTCCGGGCACAGAAGCCCCTTTGAGGGCGACGCCTTCTTGAGTTCCGCGATAATGGCGAAGGGTTTTGCGCGCTCCAGAGCTTCACGGAACGGTCGCCGTTGTTTCGCGTACAGGGGTTTGTTTTCGAGTTCTTCGCGTGGCGTTTGGTTTTTTGACACGGCCACGCGTTCGCGTGTTGCGGCGAGAATTTTGTCCAGGAAAGAGGGTGTCATCGTTTTTGAGCGCGTTTCTGGAGGGAGTCGAGGATGTGGGGATCCGCTTCCCGTGCCTTGTATTTATCCGGAGAGGACGGCGCCTTTGTGGTGAGGAAGAAAACCGAAGCCAGCAGGGCAATCGCGGCCATGGTGGCTGTAAAGAAAGTGATATCGAAAAAAATCAGAATGAGCGTTGCAGTATTCAAAATGTAGTATATCGGTTCTTTCTTGTTGGCGAGGCGGCCTTTGCTCATCACGGACACGAGCAGGAAAACGGAAACCGCGGCGCCCACGATAGCGGCGATGTTCCAGAACTTGTCGTCCGGGCGCGCGATGCGCACCACGAAAGCGGCGCCCGTGAACAGGAAGAACCCGAGGCGTGTCATCTGCCACCGTTTGATAAACATGGTGGCAAACAGGATCACGGCGAAGGTGAGCATGGCGCCGGTGACGAAGTACAACAGCCAGTTCCAGTCGAAACCGCTCATGAATTCCAGCAGCGTAACGACCAGGCGGGAGTTGGACGGCGGTTCGGGTGATGCCGCCTGCATGGTTATCTGGCGCCAGGCGCCTGTCAGGTTCATGTGCTCACGCGTCGATAAAATTTTTCAAAACGGCTTTGCCCGCGGGCGTGAGAATGGATTCCGGGTGGAACTGGATCCCCTCGATGGGATACTTTTTGTGCCTCAGGCCCATGAGTTCATTCTCTACGGTGCGTGCGGTGATTTCAAAGCAGTCCGGCAGGGATTTTTCGTCGACGATCAGGGAGTGGTATCGCGTGGCTGTGAACGGATTTTCTACATTTTTAAAAATCCCTTTGCCGTCGTGCCGGATGTCGCTTGTTTTACCGTGCATAAGACGCGGTGCGGACACCACATCGCCGCCGAACGCCTGGCCGATGCACTGGTGGCCGAGGCACACGCCGAGGAGGGGAATCCGGGGGCCGAAGCGCATGATGCAATCCAGGGAAATGCCCCCGTCTTCGGGACGGCCCGGGCCCGGGGAAATCACGATCCGGTCCGGCGCCATTTTCTCGATTTCCTCAAGGGAAATCCTGTCGTTGCGGAAAACCTCCACATGCGCACCGAGTTCGGACAGATACTGGTAAAGATTGTACGTAAATGAATCGTAATTGTCTATGAGCAGGATCATGACAAACCTCCCGCGGCCGTCTGGATGGCGACCGTCATGGCTTTGGATTTACTGAGGGTTTCCTGGTACTCGCGGGCGGGTTGTGAGTCGGCCACGATGCCGGCGCCCACCTGGATATACGCTTTGCCCTTGTGTGTGTAAATGGTGCGGATGGCGATGCATGTGTCGATGTCGCCTGAATAACTGATGTAGCCCACGGACCCGGCATAGGGGCCGCGCCGGGTGGGTTCCAATTCGTCGATAATCTCCATGGCGCGCACCTTGGGCGCTCCGCTCACCGTGCCTGCCGGGAAGGTGGCGGTGAGCGCGTCCAGGGCGTCTTTGCCGCGCTTCATTTTTCCGACCACATTGGACACGATATGGATCACGTGAGAGTACCGCTCGATATCCATGAGATTATCCACTTTAACGGTGCCGGGCGTGGACACGCGGCCGATGTCGTTGCGCCCCAGATCCACGAGCATCACATGCTCGGCGCGTTCCTTTTCATCGGCCAGCAGGTCGTCGATCATGGCCTGTTCCTTTTTGGGGTCCTCGGGCCGCGGCCGGGTGCCGGCGATGGGCCGCACATTGATTGTGCGATCGCGCATGGTCACCAGGATCTCGGGTGAAGCGCCCACCAGGTTGAGGTCGCCCAGGTTGAGGTAGAACATGTACGGAGACGGGTTGAGGGAGCGCAATGCGCGGTACACATCGAACGGCGGCACGTTGAGCTTTGTGCTCAGCCGCTGGGAAAGCACAACCTGGAATATGTCCCCCGCCTTGATGTATTTCTTGGCTTTGCGCACCATGGATTCAAAGTGCTGTTTGGTCATATTGGACTGGAATTTCACGGGTTTGCCGCTGGTGCGGCGCGTGCGTGCGTCCTCAACCAGGAATTGCGGTGTGCGCAGGCGGTCATGCAGATCGCGGATGGTGCGCACGGACCGGTTATACGCGGTGTGCAGCGAAACCTTGCCATCGAGCCGGGCGCAGCACACGATTTTGATCTTGTGCTTCACGTGATCGAAAATCATGATGGCGTCCGTGAACATGAGGTACATGTCCGGAAGATTGACGTCATCCTTGGTGGTGCAGGGCAGTTGTTCGATGTGGCGCACGATGTCATAACTCATGTATCCTACGGCGCCGCCGATGAACGGGGGCAGGCCGTCTGCGCCCGCCACCTTGATATTCTTGAACTCGTTGCGCAGGGCTTCGAACGGGTTGCCCTGCCCGGGTTTGCCGTCGATGTCGTACGCATCGTCTTTGCTTTTAAAAACCGAGTGCGGGTTCACGCCCAGGAATGAGTAGCGAGCCGTGCGCTCGCCGCCTTCCACACTTTCGAGCAGGAAGCTGTGGTCGCTGCCCGCGGCGATGTTCATATACGCCGACACGGGCGTCAGAAGATCCGCGAGCACTTCGGTATACACGGGAATCAGATTGCCTTTGGCGGACAGCGATTCAAACGTCTTGAAATCCGGATATATCTTTTGTGCTTTCATTTATATCACCTGACCATTCGTAATGTATAAGAACTTAAGAAGAGAAAAGCAAAGGATCGCCGGTCACAGGGACCGGCCACGCCAAAGCCAACATGAGGAATATCGGAGGATATGAGAGGAACTGATGAATGCGTGTTTAATCAGGCGGAGAGTTCCGCGCTGCGCCTTGATGTCTGTCCGGGCCACCCCATTAGAGGTTTGCCTCCCTGAGCACGTCCACGGCCTTTTGAATCGTATCTTCGCCTTTGAAGATATAAGAGCCGGCGACAAGGTAATCAGCGCCTGCGCTTACGACATCCCGGACTGTGTTGCGGGCCACCCCGCCATCCACGCCGACCAGCGTGTCCAAGCCGCGCGTGCTGATCATTTTACGGCAATCCGAGATTTTGTCCAGCAGGGGAATGAAATTTTGTCCGCCGAAGCCCGGGTTCACGGTCATGAGCATAACCATCCACAGCTTGTCGATCACATACTCAAGCACGTTCAGGGGCGTGTGGGGGTTCAGGGCCACGCCGGGTTTTTTGCCGGCCTCGATAATCTGTTGAATGACCCGGTCCAGATGCGGGCAGGCTTCGGCGTGCACGGCGATGCTCTGCACGGAATCCAGGGCGAAATCATCGATGAACCGGCCGGGGTCATGGATCATAAGGTGCACGTCCATGGGAAGGGGAGCGGACTTGGCGATAGAGTTCAGCACCACCTGGCCGAATGAAATGTTGGGCACAAACATCCCGTCCATCACGTCCACATGCAGGGTGTCGCAGCCCGCGTCGCGCAGGGCGTTCATGTCTTGTCCGAGTGTGGTGAAATCCGCGCTCAGTATGGAGGGGGAGATTATCAATTGATTGCTCATCAGAACCTTCTTTCTAGAATCGCACCTGCTGTTCAAGATGCCCGTTGATGAAGACCTTGACGAACACGTCGCCGACACCTTCCACGGTAAGGTTCACGGTTTCGCCGCTGTTGTGTTTGCCGCGGTAAGCCTCGGTGCGGCCTTCGCGGTCAACCACTTCCACAACCACTTCGCTGGCGTCCTGAGTCACTGTGATGGTTACAGCTTTTTGTTTGGCGGGCTTTTTGTTTTCATAGAAGGGATCATCCTCGGGGAACAGGCCGCCGGAGTTGGGATTGGAATTGGCGGCATCGGCCGGTTCTGCGATATAGATCATGACTTCTCCCATTGTTTTTGTATCCACGTTGGTTCCGGGCAGCACGCTCTGAGAGACCACATAACCTGATTCAAACGTGTTGGTGGGCACGGACTTGATGTCGCCATAGGGGATGTCATACTCGGCCAGGATGCGGTAAACGTCATTGATGTTTTTACCGATAAGGTTGGGCATGGCGATTTCGTGGGGTTCCGGGCCTTTGCTCACGAATAGCTTGAGCAGGTTCCCCGCACTGCTTGCATCGCCTGGTTTGGGCAGTTGGTCTACAATGTGGTCCACGGCAATTTCGTCGCTGTATTCCCGCACCACTTCCACGCGAAAACCCATGTCCGTGGCGAGTTGTTCAGCCTCGCGCAGGGGCAGCTTGCGCAGGTCGCGCACAACGATTTCCTTGTCTCCGAGGCTAACGATCAGCTTCACGGTCCGGCCCTGTTTGACTTTTTTGCCTGCGGGCGGGTCCTGGCGGATGACAAGGCCTTTGGGTACATCCGCGCTGAAAATCTTCTCGATTTCGGTTTTTAAATCAGCGTGGCCGAGTTTGAACTTTGCTTCAGTCTCGTCCAGGTGCACCACGTTGGGCACTTGCACTACTTGAGATTCTTCACCGCCGATCAGGTTATCGCGGCTTTGAAAAAATTTCATGCCATAGCCCACGATGAACGCAATCACAGCGATGAAAATCGCGACCGTTGCCACGGCCAGGATCTGTTTCGTTCGGTAATGGCTTTTTTCCATTGTGTCATCCAGGTTGAGGGATTTTTCCAGATCGTCCAGCCCCAGCGGTTCGGGTTCTCTTGACGCGTGCGGTGTTGGTGCGCCGGGGTCGCGAGCCGGTGTTTGCGCCGCAGGCGGCACAGTCGGTTTCAGGGACATGCTCTGCGCCTGGAATTTTTCGCGGTTCATGGTGCGCACGATCGAGGATCGGCACAGGAGCAGTTCGGACAGCATTTCCGACGCCGTCTCGTAGCGCGAAGAAGCGCGAGGCTTGAGCGCTTTGAGGATTACGGAATTGAGCAGGGGCGGCACATGCGGGTTCAGTTCGGCCGGTGCAGCCGGCGCATGGTAATTTCTGTCCAGAGCGATATCCATGGCCTGCTCGGATGTGAATGGCCGCCTGCCGGCCAGAAGTTCGTAAAGGATAACGCCGAACGAGAAAATGTCGGATTGTGATTTCGGTTGCATGCCGGACAGGACTTCGGGAGCGCAGTAGCGCGGATCCCTTCCGGGCATGCCTTGTGTTGACCCGGCCGCCGGCGCCAGGCTGTGCAGCGCCTGAAAATCTGATATCTTGACTGCGAGGCTTCCGAGAACCACGATGGATTCCGGGGAAAGCAGACCATGGACCACGCCCTTGCCGTGTGCATGGGCCAGGGCTTCTGAGATTTTAATTCCCAGTTCCAGGGCTTGCAGCGTATTGAGCGATGCCCCGGATTTCAACACCTGCGTAAGCGGGGCGCCCTCGTAATATTCTTCGGCGAGCCATACGGTATTTTCATCCTGTCCGAAGTCCCGCAGGTATGCGATGCCGGGGTGCCTCAGCGAAGAGACCACAGCCAGATTGGCTTTGAGTTTTTCAAAAGGCTGCGAGTTGTCTGCGGGGTTTGTCTTGAATAGTTTGACCAGGTTGCGGGTTTCCGTATTCACGAGCCTGGCTGCATAGGCGTCGTAATACATCTGCTCGCGGATCATTTCTATGAGTTGGTATTTTCCGCCTATGGTCTGTCCGGTCATTTCGGAAACTCCCTGCGCCGGGGGGCGCGGAATGAATGTGCTCTATTGTAGAATTAACCCCGGAGGATCTGCAACCGGGGTCAGGATTTCCTTACCATGATATAAACGGCGGCGCCGCAAGCTTGCACCTGATGCGGCAGAAAAATGCTGCCGAACGGGGTTTTGAACTGCGGGATATCCGCAATTGCCGGTTCATCGCGAACCGGGAGAAACGCGTCGTGTCTTTCCAGAAAGTCCGCGGCCATATCGTCGTTTTCCTCGGGAAGCACGGAACACGTTGCGTAAACAAGCCGGCCGCCCGGTTTCACGTGTTGCGCCGCGGAATCGAGAAGCCGCCTCTGGAGGCGCATGAGTTCAATTACATCCGCGGGCCGCAGCCTTTGCTTGAGTTCGGGCCTTCTGCGGAATGTGCCGGTGCCGCTGCAGGGCGTGTCCACGAGCACCCGGTCAAACAGGCCGAGTTCCCCGATGTCTGTTGCGTCGGCAGTATGGGCGTCTATGATATTGATTCCCAGCCGTTCCGCTTCCTGCCCCAGCAGGGCCGTTTTATGGGCGTGAATGTCGCAGGCGTATATTCTCCCCCGGTTGCCCATGAGTTCCGCCATATGTGCGGCTTTGGTGCCGCGGCCACAGCACATGTCCAGGATTTCTTCGCCGGGTTGAGGCGCCACGGCATGCGCGATGATTTGTGTGCTTGCGTCCTGGGGCGTCAGCCATCCCGCCCCGTATTCGCGGGATGGGTGGTGCCCCTGTCCGGCTTTGAAATAGATACAGTCCCTGATGTGTGATGATGCATTTACTTCCAAGTGCTGCATGGCATACATTTCCATGATTTCCGCGGTGCTCGTTCGGATCCGGTTTACACGGTAGTAAGACGGCATGCCGAGGTTGCCGGTGCGCAGCATTTTAAGTGTTTCTTCTGTTCCATAGTATTCGAGCACGCTTTCTATGAACCAGTCGGGGCATGAGAATTCCAGGGCCATGCGCTGGACATCATTTTCCGCGTCTTCCAGGAGCATGGTCATGTCCTTGTAAGACACGCGGCGCAGGCACGCATTAAGGAAGCGGGTCTCTCCCTTGCTGCATTCGGCTGAAGCGAGTTTCATGTATTCTGAAATCGTGGCGTATTTGGGGATTTTTTTCTGGAATAAAATTTCAAAGATAGCCATGCGCGAAGCCAGAAGCAGGGCCGGGGTGGCGGTTATTTTGCCCTTGCGCGCTTTGGAGCGGAATACAGCATCCAGCAAATTCAGATTGCGCAGAACACCGTATACCAGAAACGTGGTGGTGCGGCGATCCCCCGGGGTGAGCGACTTGTCTTCAAGAACGTTGTTGAGAACAATATTACTGTAAGCGCCGCCATTAAGAACACGGTGCAGCACACGGTATGCCGTTTTGCGGCCCTTGTAATTGCCGGAATCAGTGGTTGCAGGTTCTTTTTTTCTGGTTTGCACGGTATTTTTCGCAGTTCCGAGTCTGATACTCTTATGTTCTAATAATTATGATCCATAAAATCATATATTATTTTGTGCCGGGATCGTGCGTGTCGAATATATCTCCCGGCTCGATTTTGTTGCCGCGGATGAATGCATCGAACGGCATCCTTTTTTTCCCCTGGCGTTGAATCTCCCGAATTGCAAGGCAGCCGCGGCCCGCGGCCACGATGATGCCGAGCTCCTGATGCATCTCCAGAACGGTTCCCGGCGTCCTGCCGTGGGTGTCGCAATCCAGGGGGGTTGTTTCCCAGAGGATAAGGCGGTTGCCTTTGTGCCCGGTGTATGCAGTGGGCCAGGGCGTGCATGCGCGCACCTGGTTGTGGATATCGCGTGCGGATTTTTTCCAGTCAATGGCGCCCTGCTGTTTTGTGATTTTTTCCGTATACGTTGCTTTTGCGTGATCCTGGGGCTCTGGCTGGATCTGGTGGAATGTGAGTAATGTGCGTGACAGCAGTGCGGCGCCAGCGGCAGCCAGCTTGTCGTGCAGGGTTTCAAAAGTATCTGTCTCCTCGATGGGCACGGTTTCCCGCAGCAGCACGGGGCCGGTATCCAGTCCTTTTTCCATGAGCATTGTGCAAACGCCTGTAACGGGGTCCCCGTTGAAAAGCGCCGCCTGAATGGGGCTTGCGCCCCGGTATTTGGGCAGCAGGGACGCGTGGGCATTGATGCACGCCTGGTGCGTGCCGCTCTGGCAGGCCATGCACGGCAGGCACAGTGTGCCGCGGTCCAGGATCTGCCCGTAAGCCACGACCACGATAAAGTCCGGCGCCAGGCGTTTCAGATCTTCCATGATATCCGGAAGGTGCTCCGGCTGCATCACGGGGAGACCATGTTTTATGGCCAGCGCCTTGACCGGTGGGGGGATCAGAAGATTATGCCGTCCCTGGGGTCTGTCCGGTTGGGTGACAACGGCTTTTATGGGGAATCCGTCATCCAGAAGGTGCTGGAGGCTTATTTGGGCGAAATCAGGTGTGCCCATGAAAATCAGGCTCGGCAATTTTTCCATGCCATTTATTATAGAGGCGTTTGCACGGGTTGCGTGAACAGGTTGCGAATTCAGCGGTTGCGCGGATGCGCCGCGGATCAGTTCTCCGGGTCCGCGGGACTTACGGCAATGTGTTCCTCTTCATAGTCGTCATCGTAATCATCGTCGTCATCATCATAGTCATCGGGGTTTACTTCGTGCAAAGTATCGGGTTCGGCGCGTGTATCAAAAGTGATGCCGTTAAGGTGGTCGATTTCATGCTGAAACACGCGCGCCCCCATGCCTTCCATGGTCAGTTTGTGCGGTTTCATGTCGAGGTCCATGGCTTCCACCACGATTTTGATGTCGCGTTCAACCTTGCCGTAGATCATGGGGAAACTGAGGCAGCCTTCTTCGCGTGATACTGTTTCTTTGGACCATTTGATGATTTTGGGATTAATGAATGGAATGGGTCCCTGTTCAAACATGACGATGATCACGCGCTTGAGTTCGCCGACCTGGTTGGCGGCGAGACCGATGCCGTTTCTTTCGACCATGGTTTCTTTCATGTCTTCGATGAGCCTCATGAGATCCGCATCGATTTCATGCACGCGTTTAGCCATTTTTTTCAAATAGGGTGAACCGTCTGTGTGAATGTCCAGAACCGCCATGTGAGCCTCCAAAGCATAATCTACATAATTAATATAGTTTTCACGGTGGTAAAATCAAACCGGGCGCTGAAAACAATGCGCAAAGGTTGCGCGGGAATCGCAGGGTTATAAAATGAAAGGGCTGAAAGGCTCATGAGATGCTGCGCCATCAGTGAACAGGGGTGATTGCATGAAATTGACCGTCATATTGTTTATCACAGTGCTGGCCGCCGGGGCTGTTAGCGCACAAGAGGCCGGGGGTTTTACATTGCCCGCGGAGTTGTATGCGCCGAATGAAACGCCAGAGAACAAAACGACGTTGACCGTTGTCACAGCAAACGTGGGCAATGCGGACCTGTTCCGCTGCGGCAATCCGTATTTTTACAAATTGTGCCGCACCGAGGTGGAGGAACGGGTCGCTGCTTCGCTGGCTGCGATCCGGCCGGATATCGTTGCGCTGCAGGAAGTGTTTGATGAGGATCGGTGCGCCGGCATCAAGGAAAAAGACAGGCGGAAGGTTTGTTATGGCTATGAAAACCGGGAGCCGCGCTACCAGGTGCGCCGGTTGCTGGGTGATGATTACACGATTGTATGCGACGACAGGAGCCACTTTGAATGCATCGGCGTTCATCGGGACGCGGGAACGGTGACGGGGTGTGAGCCGGGCGGGCTGTGCCGCGGCACAGCCCTGGTTGCCGCGCCCGCGCCTGAGTCCTGCGATCCCCACCCCGCGATTTTTGCGGTGGATGCCGTGATCGGCGATGTCTCTGTGCGCATCGTGAATGCGCACCCATCGGCTTCAAACAGGCAATGCCGCACCGAACAGATTCAGGGCCTGTTCGAGGAGTATATGGGCGCGCAGCCTGTGGCGGATCCCGGCTTGAATATCCTTATCATGGGCGATTTGAACCTGCACCCTTTTTCGGATTTTACGGATAGCTCCATTGAATTGTGGCGTGCTTATGTTGGAGAAGGCAAGGCCTACTATTATCTGAGCGGCCCGGCCGAGCATGATCCGCCTTATCCCACGAATGCGGGCCGTACTATTGACCATGTGGTAACGAATTTCGCCGCCGGCAATTGCATGACCCTGGGCCGGTCCAGGGATGCGCCGCGTTTTGACGGCACATACGGCGATGTGGATCCAGAAGGAACGGATCACAGCCCGCTGGTGTGCGAACTCGTCTTTACGCAGGATTGATAGCGCCTGCCCGCTCTGTTTCGTTTGTTGCATCGCCTTTGTTCTTGAACTAAAATAGCAATCAAGCTAGTTTCCCGTTTTCAAGGTTTCGGGTTTGCCTGCTTTGTGATAGGAAAATCCCCGGAGGGTTTTGACATGTCCCGCAAACTCAGTCCCCAGATGTGGGAAACGCTGAAAGCGGTATGGTATGTGATCAGCCCGAGCCAGGCGCCGGACACAGGCCATGCTGAAAGAATTGCTGGGCTTACGCGCGAACTTGGAAGCGCCATGGGGCTGTCCGACGCAGATATCGAGGGCCTGGAGTATGCGGTCCTGCTGCACGACATCGGGCAGATAAAGGTGCGGGAAACGATTTTGAAAAAGCCCGGCCGGCTGTCTCCGGAAGAGTATCAGGAAATTCAGGGGCATCCCATTGAGAGCGAGCGTATTGTGCGCATGATGCCGGGCCTGGAGAATGCCGCGCAATGGACGCGCTGGCATCATGAGTGGTGGGACGGCAGCGGATATCCGGACAGGCTTGCGGGCAGGAAGATTCCGCTGCCCGCGCGCATCCTTGTTGTGGTTGACGCCTGGGACGCCATGCAGAGCGAGCGCCCGTACAGGGCCGCGAAATCACGCGAACAGGCCATTCAGGAACTGCGGCTCATGGCCGGCATCCAGTTTGACCCGGGCGTTGTGAATGCGCTGCATAAGATTGTTTCGGAGGATGCGAGCCTATGAAAGACCACTTGTCCTCATACAAGCGCCCTCTGGCGGGCTGGGTCTGGAACAGCGCCCGGCATATGGATTTTGAAACCGTGTTCTGCCCGTTCGCAGGCTGGCCTGCAATTCCCATGATGTTCAAGGAGCAGGGCAAAAGCGTTGTGACTGCGGATCTTCTTGAGTCGCACGTGCATCTGTCCCGGGCGCTTGTGGTGAACCAGGACGAGGTTCTGGATCCTTTCGACGTGGACAGGCTCGTGGAAGAAAATAAAGCGAAAGTGCAGCTTGTTGAAGGGGTGTGCAATGCATACGGCATCGCACCCGCGCATGGGGCCTGGCTCGACAACCTGCGCAGCAATACGGGCAGACTTGACGGCCCCGTGAAAAAGAGCCTGGCGCTGACCGTGGGTATGCTTGTTATCCGTTATCTGATGTCGTTCGACGATGCGACGCGCAATGTTATGCCGGACGACGACCCCGCCGGCGCTTTCCATTATTATGTGGAATTTCTGAATCAGAAGGTGATCTCGAACGGGGCTTTGTGTGAAACGTATAACAGGGATGCCCTCGATCTTGTGGCAACGGTATCATCGGATGCCATGTATTTTTATCTCCCCTCCGCCGCCGGATGCCGGGATTTGAGCCCGGAGCAGAGGATGATGGAGCTGTTTGTGAATGCTTGCACCGAGTCCGAATTGGACGCAAAGCTTGAGGGCCGCGCCTCCGGGCTCGGGTCCGCCATGTCGGACGAAATGGATTATGAAAAAAAGGTGGCTGCGTTTTTCGACGCAGCCGGGCATATCCCTGTCTGGATTCTGGGCTACAACGAAAAGGGTCTGCTGCCTGTCAAGGATCTTCAAAACCTGTTGGGCGGATTCAGGAAGAATGTTATGGTTTTAGAAAACATGGTTGCGGAGTCGAGTGAAAGCAAATATTGTGAGTATCTCTTGATCGCTCATCCATAAGAAAAACGCACGGGACACGCTGCTGCCCCGGGCCGGTGATGATTATGGCAGACAAATTAACAGATTCAGAAAAATTCCTGTCCACGCTCATGGATATTCAAACCTGGCAGAAGTTTCAGGATGCATTGTCTATGATAACCGGTTTATCCACTGTTACTCTGGACCCCAACGGCAACATGATTACACAGCCGAGCAATTACAATGATTTTTGCCTGCGGTATCTGCGCCACACAAAGAAGGGGCGCGCCATGTGCGCTAAAAGCCACATGGAAGCAGCGCGCGCCGTCTCCGAATCCGGCAAGCCCACGCTTTATGAATGCCATGCGGGTTTCAAGTATTTTGCGGTGCCGGTCATGATCAACAACGCGCACATCACGACCATTGTGGGCGGGCAGATTCTCGGCAAGGAGTTCAGCCGGGAAAATCTGAAAAAAGTGTCCCGGGATCTCAACCTGGATATCAAGGATTTTGAAGGCGAACTGCAGCGAATACAAAGCATGTCCGAGGAGCAATTTGTCAAGGCCAAGGAACTGCTTGAAACCCTGGTCGGCATGATCGCTCAACTCAATTTTAAAAAGTTCGGGCTGACAAAGGAAGTGGCGGAACTTTCGGCCCTGCACGAGATTACGAACCTTGTAGGCGCGGTTGGCGATTTCGACAAGATGATGCGCCATCTCAGCGAAAAGATTACGCAGTTGAGCGGCGTGGAGCGGTGCACGCTGGTGATTCGCGACGAGAAAATCGAACGGTTCCTGGTCGCCACGTCCATGTCGCTTACGCCCGATTTCCGCAGCCGGTTTATCGAGTTTACACGCGACATCCTTTTCGAGCGACGCCTTTTCAGCAAAGATAGTTTTATCGTGGAGCATGCCGAGGACATCATTGAACCGGAGTATGTAGAGCTGTACAAGGAATACGGCATCCGGCTCAGAATCACCATTCCGCTCGTGGTGCGGGAGCGCACAATCGGGATACTGGAACTGTATCCGGAGCCCGACCTGGAGCTTACCAAGGAGCGTATGGACTTTTTTGTGCAGGTCGCATGCCAGACCGGCGTGGCCATTGACAATGCCGCAATTTTTTCGCATGCCGAGCGGCTCGCCACCACGGACGGCCTCACCGGGCTGCTCAATTACCGCACGTTCCACCACCAGTTCGCTATCGAAATCAAGCGCGCGCGCCGTTATACACAGAAGCTGTCCGTGCTCATGCTGGATATAGATAACTTCAAAGCTGTGAATGACACATACGGACACCTGCTCGGCAATGTGGTGCTTTCAGAGTTCGCCAACATATTGCAGCAAAGCGTGCGTGAGGTCGACGTGGTCGCGCGTTACGGCGGTGAAGAATTCGTCATCGTGCTTCCTGAAACACTGGGGGAAGGCGCTGAAATCCTCGGAGAACGCCTGCGCAAAACCGTGTCCGAATATGCTTTTTCCGGGCCGGGGGCAATGGCCCTGAGGCTCACGGTGAGCGTGGGCGTGGCGGATTTTAACGATACGGTAAAGACCCCCGAGGATTTGCTTGAACAGGCGGATAACGCCCTGCTTGCCGCCAAGCTGCGGGGCAAGGATCAGTATGTGCGTTACACTCCGGCCGTGGGGCGCGAAGTTGCTCGTAAGACCGCTGCAAAAAAATCATCCGTAAAAGTAAAACCCGCGGCCAAAACAAAAAAAGCTCCGGTATCAAAGAAGAAATCCCCCACGGTAAAAAAGAAACCCGCTGCAAAAAAGAAAAGCGGGAACAAGGGGCAATGAAGCATGGCTGAACGCATAGCCCGGATCACCGCGGGCGGCGTATCCGCGGATGCGCTTCTCAATGACTCTGATACAGCAGATAAAATATGGGACGCCCTGCCGGTAACGGGTTCGGCAAGCACCTGGGGTGATGAAATTTATTTCTCCATTCCGGTAAAGCTGCCCGCAGCCGCGGGAGCCGGCCCGGTTGTGGCCATGGGCGATCTGGCCTACTGGCCGCCGGGGGCCGCGTTCTGCATTTTTTTCGGCCTTACCCCCGCAAGCCAGGGCTCAGAGATCCGCGCCGCCAGTGCGGTTAATGTATTTGGAAAAGTTCAGGGCGATCCCAAGGTGTTCAAGCAAGTGCGCTCCGGTGATGCGGTTTTGGTCGAGAGAGCCTGACTTTGCCGCCCCGCTTGAACAACCGCTGAGTACTGATATAATCATATCGCAGAGCAAATTCGTCCTTCACTGAGGTGCTTAATGGCAAGGAAAACCTTATTGGCCGTGGATGATGATCCGGTTGTCCTTGAAGCCATCAACTCCGCTCTCGGCGGCACTTTTAATATTCTTGTGGCGCAGGACGGGCATGAGGGCATCATGCTGGCCGCCGAACAGAAGCCGGATATTATTCTGCTGGATATCATGATGCCTGGTTTCGACGGCTTTTCCACGCTTATGCTGCTCAAAGACAATGAAATGACAAAAGACATTCCCATTGTCATGCTCACCGCTGTCGGTAAGAAAGACAAGATTATTACGGCATTTCGCGATGGCGCTTCCGACTACATCCTGAAACCGTTTAAGAAAGAAAGTCTGATTCAGAAAATTAAAAAGCTGACCGGCGAGGAAATTGATTGACCGGCCCGCGTCCGCAACGGCAATAACCCATGGCTGATTTCCCTCATTCACAACAGCGCGGCCGCGTTGTCATGATCGGCATCGACGGCGTGCCCCATTCGTTTCTTACGGCCCAGATGCGCAAGGGCCGGTTCCCCCACTTTCAGCAATTGCTTGTGGAAGGCGACATGGCGCGCATGTCGTCATCCGTGCCCCCGATTTCTTCAGTGGCCTGGACCAGTATCGCAACGGGCTGCAATCCCGCGGCCCACAATATTTTTGGTTTTGTGGATCGGCGCCCCAACCCCATTGAAATGTTTTTGCCCACAGCCATGGACCGCAAGGCGCCCGCCATATGGGACGTGTTGGGCCGACGCGACAAAAAAGTTATCGTCATAAACGTGCCGGTCAATTATCCGCCGCGGCCGGTTAACGGAATGCTCGTATCCTGCTTTCTGGCCACAGACATCAACAAAGCCACGTATCCGCCGGGTCTGGCTGAAACCCTTAAAGCGCTTGATTATGTGATTGATGTGGATCCCTGGAAGGCGCGCCAGGACAAGGATGCGTTTCTGGACGATTTATTCATTGCGCTGGACCGGCGCCTCGCCGCCACGCTTCACCTTATGGAAACACACCCCTGGGATTTTTTCATGTCCCACATCATGGAAACCGACAGGTTGTGCCATTTTTTCTGGGAGCACTGGGAATCCGGGCACCCTGTGTATGCGGCTCGTTTCATGGAGTTTTTCGACAAGGTTGACGAGTTTCTTGGTGAGGTGCGCGCGCGCATGCCGCGGGACGCGCACCTTGTGGTTCTGTCCGATCACGGGTTTTGCACATTGAAAAAAGAGGTCTTCATTAATCGGGCGCTCCAGGACGCTGGCCTCCTGAAATTCAACTCGGATCAGCCAAAACAATTGAACCACATTCATGCGGAATCCAGAGCTTACAGCATGATCCCGGGCAGGATTTTTATTAACCTCAAGGGGCGCGAGCAGTTGGGATCCGTGGCGCCGGGGCCTGATTATGAGCGTGCTCGCGAGCAGGTTCGCGAAGTACTCATGGACCTCAAGGATCCAGACGACGGCAGCCCGATCATCGAGAGCGTGCTTTGCAGGGAGGATATTTACAAAGGTCCGTTTTTCGAGTCCGCCGCGGACCTGGTGGCGCTTCCGCATGATGGATATGACCTCAAGGGCGCGCTTTACAAAGAGGAGATGTTTGAAAAAACGCAGCTTGTGGGCATGCACACCATGCATGACGCCACATTTTACACCGCAGGCCAGGTCGTGAACTGTGACGATATGAATGTCGTTGATGTGATGCCTTCGATTCTGTCATATTACGGCATCACGATCCCGGGCCTTGAAGGCCGCAACTGTTTCCTTGCGCCCGCAGGCTGATTTGTTGCAGCCATTTCTCCCGAAAAATTAATCCGCAGGTGTTTTTAAGAAGTTTATTTGATGGGTTATGGCCCATCATGTATATTTACATGATAATGGCGTCGCATGAGATCCGTTCTTAAAATTATATGCGCGGGTCCGAAAACCCCATGCTCCGGACATGATTTTACACAAAGGAGTGCTCCAGGCGAAAATGAACGTACCGTTTCTGGATTTGAAACCCGGTTATGAAAAATTGCGCAGCGGCATAGACGAGGCCATGGGCGCGGTGTTTGATCAATGCAATTTTGTGCTGGGCGAACCCGTGCGTGCGCTGGAAGAGCAGTGCGCAGCCTATTGCGGCGCCAAACACGCTATCAGTGTTGCGAGTGGAACCGATGCCATCCGTATTGCGCTTCGGGGCTGCGGAGCGGGCAAGGGGCATGGAGTCATTACCTCTCCCCTGACCTTTGTGGCCACGGCCGAGGCCGTAAACTCCATTGGCGCACGCCCGTTTTTTTGCGATATCGACCCTGTGACTGCCAACCTGTCGCCGGCCGCGGTTCTGGATTTTCTTGAAAATCAATGCATGCGTGACAACAGTTCTGGCTTCCCGGTTCACAAACAAACGAATATTCCGATTAAGGGCATTATTCCGGTGCATCTTTATGGCCAGTGCGCTGATATGGGGGCGTTGAATAGAATCGCCCGGGACTGGAATCTGTTTGTGCTGGAGGACGCCGCCCAAGCGTTCGGCGCGGAATATGCCACAGACGGCAAATCCGTTAAGACGGGCTGCCTGGGCAAGGCTGCGGCTTTCTCGTTTTATCCCAGCAAAAACCTGGGCGGGGCCGGGGACAGTGGCATGATCACCACGGATGATGACAGTGTGGCGAAAATCTGCCGCGTTCTGCGCGTGCACGGGGCGCCCACAGCCTATGATTTTGTGGAGTCGGGCTATAACAGCCGCATGGACACATTGCAGGCGGCCGTGCTTCTGGTCAAGCTTCCCCATATTGACGAGTGGCTCACAGCCCGAAGGGAAAAAGCCGCGTTTTATTCCCGGCTGTTCAGGGAATATGCGCTTAAGTTGGATGTGCCTGTATTTGAAGCCTCGGAATTATCGGTTCCAGCGCCCGAACAAGGTAAGTTTCTTGTTCTGCCTTCAGAGGCTGAAAACTGCCGCCATACATTTAACTCGTTTAACATCCGCGTGCAGGACAGGGACGGCATGATCGCCAGCCTGGGCGGGCAGGGAGTGGGAACGAACGTTTATTATCCGAAACCTCTGCATCTCAACAAGGTGTTTGACTTTCTGGGATACGCAGCCGGTGACATGCCGGTTTCGGAAAAAATGTGCAGCGTGATATGTGCAATGCCGATGTTCCCGGAAATAACGGAAGAACAGCAGCGTTATGTCGTGGAAAAAGTCATGGAGTTTTTGAAAGCGCAATAACCGCGGCCATAACGGAACGGGGTGAAATCAATCATGTATTTAATAACGGGAGGCGCCGGATTCATCGGCTCACATCTGGTGGAACGGCTCGTGGGCGAAGGACAGCCCGTGCGTGTCATTGATAATTTTTTCACCGGCAACAGGAAGAATCTGGAACCCTTTGAAGGCCGCTATGAGCTGGTTGAGGCAAGCCTGCTGGATGAGGCCGCGCTGAGCCGCGCCATGCAGGGCGTGGAGTATGTGCTGCACCAGGCGGCCATACCCTCGGTTCCCCGTTCCATCGCCAATCCCAAGGCCACGAACGAGGCCAATGTCTCTGGTACGCTGAACGTGCTGGTGGCGGCGCGCGATGCCGGCGTCAAACGCGTGGTCATGGCTTCTTCTTCAAGTGTCTACGGCGATTCTCCGACCCTGCCCAAAGTCGAGACCATGCCCACGAACCCCAAATCCATTTATGCGGCCAGCAAGCTCATCGGCGAGCAATACGCGCGCGTTTTCCACAATGTGTTTAATTTAAGCGTCGTGTGCCTCAGATATTTCAATGTGTTCGGACCCAGGCAGGATCCGGATTCCGAGTATGCGGCCGTGATTCCCAAATTCATCAGAATGATCCGGGCCGGGGTTTCGCCCACAGTGCATGGCGACGGCCTGCAGACCCGTGATTTCACGTACATTGATAATGTTGTGGATGCAAATTTCAAAGCCGCGCAGGCCCCCCGGGCGCCCGACGGGCTTGTGTGCAATATCGCATGCGGCGAACGCGTATCCATTATTGATCTTATTGATCGCATCAACAGTATCATGGGCACGGATATCAAACCGGAATTCACGGAAAACAGGGCAGGGGACGTCAAGCACTCTCTGGCCGATATCACGGTCGCACGGGATACATTCGGGTATTCCCCGTCCATCACATTGGAAGAGGGTCTGAAGCGTACGGAAAAATCCCTGCAAGCCTGATGGCGCAGGGTTGTTCCCGATCATTGACTCCTTAACCCGCGTCCCATATAATTCCTTTTTGTTATTTATTTAATTGCGGAAAGACACACCTGATGAAAGATGCTGCCATGAAATATTTCTTGCGGGCGCTTCTTGTTGTTGCATGCCTCGCTGCCGCACCGTTCAGCGCCCATGCCGATGACGGGCCGTACCCCGGAGGGCTTCAGGATTTTGATTCCGTTTCCGTTGTGGCCGTGTCCGGCAGCGTAACCGTGCAGAGCGTCGACGGCGGATATCCCGCCAAGCCTGGCCTGGTGCTTGCCCCGGGCGACGTTATCCGAACCGGCACGGACGGGAAAGCCGTGATTGGATACCTCACAGACAGCCGCATCCTCATCTGGTCCAACAGCGAATTCCGCATTGAGTTTACAGGCCGCACGGAACTCAAGGAAAAAGGATTTGATTACGTGCAGGCGCGCGGCCGGGTTTTCAACCGGGTGGGCGGCTCTTATTTCGGCAACACAAAGGGTTATGCCATGGTGCCGGGCGCATCAATTGCGTTCGCCGATGCCGAATTTGTTACTGTTGCTGATGAAAAGGGCGTTCTGGTCGCCGTGCGCCGCGGCAGTGTTAATGTCCAGGGGTCGGGCTGGGAAAAAACTGTGAAAGAGCGCGAGCAGTTCATGATTCAGCCGTCCGGGGCCGCAGGCGCCACAGCACCCGTGTCCGACACCATGGATCAGCAATTGCGCCTGGCCGCACAGGATATGGTCATGGCCGGTTACGGAGAACCCCTGGCGCAGAGCACAGTTTATTATCCGAAATCCATTCCCAAATATAAATCCACCTCCAAGCTGGATGAGCAATCGCCTTCGGATATTGCGTATTATCGCCCTGAACGGTGGGGCACGGCTCGCACCGAATCGAGGGACTACCGGTCTTCGCTGTATCGCGAGCCGCGCACGCAGGCCGCACTGCCCCCGGGAGATACCCTGGATGCAGATATCTGGTCAGAGCTTTATTCGGGAACGGATGAGTATTTCCAGCATGTGGATCAGGAATATCCCTATCCGGACAAAGCCCCTACAAATGCACCGGATCCCCTGTACCAGGGAACCGGGAAAACCCTCAAAACCGTGGCGCCTCCGCCTGTGGAAGTAATGACTCCGCGCCCCAGGGGCGGGGATCTCCTCGTGGGCGACTATTCCACGGCATACCGTTTGTGCCAGGATTACGCGTCTACGCAAAGCCAGATCGACGATTGCATTGTGCGCCGGCTCAAGCCCGAGGCGCGCACAGATGCCGCCAAATTTCCAGATCCGCCGCCCGAGTTGAATTTGCCGATGAGCCACGAACCGCAGACCCCGGCCTATGTGTCTCTGCCACCGGTTTCGGAACTGCCTCCGCCCACGCTCACCGGCGGGAGTGTGGCTTCTCCGCTCTACTGCAGTTTCGCATTGTTCCGCAACCCGAGCCTCATGCACAACGATGTGGGTGCGGATTTGCTCAATCAGGGCCGTTACGGCGCAGCCCTTGAAACCTTTGAAGACGCCCTGCGGGTCAATCCTAACCACCCGGAAATTCTCAATAATATCGCAGTCGCCTACTATCGCATGGGCGACGCCAAATCCGCGGAGCGGTTTCTGATTCTTG
>Ga0351884_1015_pt1 | contig 59760 bp, 53 predicted proteins | sample BONcelFGM3001F15_FD_206773 | JGI IMG/M metagenome (GOLD analysis project Ga0351884, IMG submission 206773) | Enriched cells from coal bed in the Powder River Basin, Montana, United States - BONCAT cells FGM rep3 HSBNCT.FGM.300.1.F15 ...
AAGGGACATGCCACCCGGGTAGGCGCTCAGTCGTCCTCTTCGATCGCGATGTCCAGCATCTGCTTGACGCCTTTTTTGATGCCGTCGATTTCGATGCCGTAGTAGCGGTGCAGTTCTTCGGGATACCCGATTACGCTGAACACGTCGGGAATACCCAGGCGCTTAAGTTTGCACGGCACGCCGGATTCGGCCAGGGTTTCGGCCACGGCGCCGCCCAATCCACCAATGATGTTGTGTTCTTCCACGGTGATAATCTTGCCGGTTTCCTCGGCGGCCTTGAGGATAATCTCCGTGTCCAGGGGCTTGATGGTGTGCATGTTGATCACGCGCACGTTCACATCATTTTCCTCGGCGAGTTCTTCGGCGGCTTCCACGGCCTGGAGCACACACACGCCGCAGGCGATGACCGTGATATCGCTGCCCTCGTTCATGGTGATGGCTTTACCGATTTGGAAATCATAATCCATGTCCGTGTAAACAGGCGGTTCGAACCCGCGGCCCACGCGGAAGTACAACGGACCGTTGTGCTCCACGGACGCCTGCGCCAGTTTGGCGGCTTCAATGCCGTCCGCAGGCACAACCACGGTCATGTTGGCGAACGAGCGCATGATGGCCAGATCCTCGGTGGCGTGGTGCGTGGTGCCGCCGTTTCCCATGCTGAGGCCCGAGTGCGTGCCCATGATTTTGACGTTGAGCTTGGGATAGCAGATATCCGTGCGCACCTGCTCGCATGCACGCATGGATGCGAAGCAGGCGAAGGTGCTGAGGTATGGTTTTTTTCCGGCCAGGGCCAGGCCCGCGGCCGTGGTGACCATGTTCTGCTCGGCGATGCCCATATTGAATGAACGTTCGGGATAGGCGTTGAAAAAAACGCCCAGCTTGGTGCTCTTGGCCAGGTCGGCGGTAAGCACCACAATCTCGGGATGTTCTTTGCCGAGGTCGACCAGGACCTTGCCGTAGGCTTCCGCCGCGGTCAGATCCTGCAGGTCGTCTATGTTGTATGACATTCCTCCTGCCATGATCTCTTCCTCCTTGTGATGCTCAGGTTACGCCTGGCGCGTTTTCTCGATGTCTTCGAGGGCCTGCTTTTCGAGTGTTTCATCCAGGCCGCCGTAGTGCCACTTACCCTGGGCCTCCATGAAGGAAACGCCCCGGCCCTTGACCGTGTTGCAGATAATGCACTGCGGTGTCTGGCTGTCCGGCGGGTCCAGGTTCTCCAGGGTGTCGAGGAGTTCCTCGATGCTGTGGCCGTTGATGACCGTGGTCTTCCAGCCGAAAGCCTTCCATTTGTCCTCAAAAGGCTCGATGCTCATGATGTCTTCCACAGGGCCGTCGATCATGAAATTGTTCTTATCCACCAGGGCAATGACATTGCCGAGCTTGTAGTGCTTGGCGCTCATGGCGGCTTCCCACACAGAGCCCTCGTTGCACTCACCGTCGCCCAGAACGCAGAACGCGCGCCAGGAAGCCTTGTCCAGGCGCGACGCCAGGGCCAGGCCCACACAGATGCTGAGCCCGTGGCCCAGGGAGCCTGTGCTCATATCGATGCCAGTGACTTTGTTCATGTCAGGGTGCATGCCGAACGGACTCAGGAACTGGTTAAAACCGTCCATGGCGCTCTTGGGGTAATAACCCGCGTCGCACAGCACCGGGCAGATGCCCACGCCGCCGTGGCCCTTGGACAGGATGAGCCGGTCGCGATCCGCCTTCTTGGGGTTGCTGGGGTCGATGTTCAGTATGTGCTGATAAAGCACAACCAGCATTTCTGTCATGCTCAAGGCGCCGCCCACGTGGCCGCCGCCCGCAGTGACCGTAAGCTGCACGATCATCTTGCGAATGTCTACACTCTTGTTTTGCAGGAACGTCACGAGTTCCTGCCGGTCCGAGATATTGTGTAGCGGCATTCCGAAACCTCCCTCTCCCGGCGGCGGGTGTTCAATCCGCCGCCTCAAATATTGTTCAGAGATTTAAATAAACTCGCATAAAAAAACCATTACGTTTCACAATTTATATATGGAAGATCATACCAATGTGTCCATGGCGGGGCAATTGTTTTTTATAAAGCGATGAAAAAACTTCAAATCAAGTCATTGAGAAGTGTTGGAGGCATCATGCGAATGGCCGGACTCGAAAGTAAGCAGAAACACCGCCAAAACGGGCAGGCACAAGGCGATGGCCCCTGTGATGAGGCCCGAATCGTTCACGGCCAGGGCGAACAGAGATCCTGTGGCCGAGGCGGCCAGAGCGCGGCGCACGTTGGGAAATTCCTCGAACACTCGCGCGATGCGTTCCGGAGCGCGAAAAAGAAACATGCCCGCCAGGCCCAGGTTCAGCACAAACAAGGAACTCCAAGCCGGCACGCGCATGAGGCGCAGGTTCACTGCCAGCTTGCGCCACGCGATTTTGAAGATCTCTTCCGCGCCTCCCCCATGCAGTACTCTTTGCACCAAGCCGCCCACATGCGAATCCGCCAGTGGCAGCAGGGTATCCATGAGCACCATGCCTCCCAGAGCCAGGGCCACAATGCACAGTGCCAGGGGAATGTGCACCCAGCGCATGCGCCAGCCCCGCACAAGTGCGACCATAATTAGAAACGTAACCGCGCACGATACCGTGGCCCCAAAATTTGCACCCCAGAACGGGCTTGCACACACGAAGACAATGAACGCAAAAATTGCGGGGAACAATTTTCGCACGATTTGAGATTTCCGCCCACCCCGGTCCAGAAGCAAGCCATAGAGAAAAACCGGTGCGCTAAGCAGAACTCCGGCGTACTCATTACCGATACCATAAAAACGCGCGCCGCGCTGCACGAAATAACCCATGACCGAATGTTTGATGAGGGGCGCACCCGCAACCTGGTCCAGGACCACAACAACCGTATAGGCAGCACAAAGCGCGGCCAGGCCGCGAACCGCGTTTCCGGAACGCAAAACCAGGACAACAATGGCGGCGCACACAAGGATAAGCGCGGAAAAGAAGCCAACCTCCGTGCGCACCCCTCCCAGGGCCGCCACAAGCAAAAACGAAAGGAAAACGGACATGGTGAAAAGAATCAGCACTTTGAGGCTGCTCAGCCATTTGACCGAAACCGGCCTTGAACGGGCCAGCAACACAAAACAGAGCACAATCACAAATGTGTGCAGCATCACCGAACGGCGCAGCAGATAACCGTGTGACTCGATAAACGCGTCCCGATCCTCAAAATCCCTGAGCATCACCACAGGCTGATCATGCGGCTTGAAAATGACTGCAGAGCCGATAAACTCCTGCGCCGGATCGAGGCCAAAATAATGCGTGATATGCGGGGCGATATCCAGGTTGACCACGAGACCGGCTCTGCGTGTGGATTGGGAAGAGACAAGCGCGGGGCCAGCCGGCACATCGCGGCCCAGAAACAGAACCGGTGTAAGCGCCCGCTTGTTCGCGTAAGCCCTCACCGAAGGAGTTGGCGATAAAATCACAACCTGCGTGGTTTCCAGATCCACGATTTCAAGAATGCGCGCAAGCAGTTGGTCAAACTTCTGCATGGGTGTGTTCATATAGGGCTGAAACAGTTTTGTATTCAGTTCGTCGCCGATGTGCTTTTGAGCCGTGCATGCGGTGTCGCAAAATTCCACGACAATAAAATCCGCTTTTTTGTAAAAGATGCGAAACTGCTCTACGATGCGATCTGTGTTGGCGCGGCAGCAACTGCGTTTTCCGGGTTCTCCATAGCGCATGTCGCCGCCCACGGATCCATTAAAAACCACGCCGTCCCGATCCGCTGCCAGCACGGCGCCGAACCTGGCCATGCGGCTTCGGCAATCGGAGTTGCCCACCACCGCGGTGCGCACGCCGTTGCGTTGAAGCAACTCACCCAGCATGCCCGGGCGCGCCTCCCAGTTTGATTCGTCGCGCTGCCGTTGCCCGGCCATGCCCAGGTTCACGATACCCTTGCGCGGTGCTGTGCTTCCGGTCAGATCCCGAAACAAGCGGCGCACAGACCGGCCGGAAAAAGACTCATACACATGGAACGAGAGGCGCGCCTTCTCGTTCTGCAAAGCGGGTACGCCGGCGCTGATGCTGAGGTGCGCGCCTGCGCGGCGTTTCACGTCCGTCATATACAGGGTGTCTGGGATTTTGCCGACGCCGCCATCGGAATCGTCCTTGGGAGCAACGCTCATGCGCACCACCATGAGACCCACCGCGCCGCGCCGCATGGCCTGTTGCAGGGTTGGCAGATCAGGCACGGTCCAATCAGGCAAGCTGGTGTGGTCGGCGAGCAGCACGATCATCTTGCGCCGTGGCGCTTCATCGGCATGCGCAGCCATGCAGCAAAGAACCACGGCCAGAAAGCATACGGCAACCAGCACGCACCATGCCGCACGCGGCAATGCATGTTTGAATCGATCCCGAGTGGTTGTGCTTTGTAATGTCATGCCAGCGCCGTCCGCCGGAGCCAGGTGCGGGAATTACACCCGCGAGGCGCCGGTTATCAGCGCCTTGATGACTCCGCATACTTAATTAAACCAATATCGGGGTAAATGGACAATGTCTTGCATTGAAGAAAATCGAACAGCAGAGGCTTACCATTCAAACCCGGGGAAAAACCGGCCAAGCATTTCCGATACAGCCTGGCGCATTTTGGACATCTCGGCATTGCCAAGGCGTTCATTGCCGGACAGCGCTTTGACGTACTCACGGCGCTCCACGAGATAAAGGGCCACACGCAGGCCGATGGTAAACATTGCCACAGTCACGAACAGGAACACAGCCATGGCATTTTTCTGCACCGATGCATAATAAGCGAGGAACAGGAAAATCATGAACGCCATATTGAGCCCGCGCGTGGGCACGGCGAACTCGCCGGTGCGGGCGTCCAGAGCGTCATAAGCTGCGCGCGTGATTACCGTTTCAAGAATGGTGCAACCGGATTTGCCACGCTCACGTAGAAACATCGTGGCCTTGCGCAGCTTATCCAGGGGCAGGCGGCGGAAGTATATGGCGTTGAGCGCGTTGGCCATTTTTTCTTCAAGATCATCATAATTCTTTGCGCCCAGGGCTTCGTAATAAATCTTTTCAGACCCATACTCCACAAGCTTGTCGCTGTAAAAATCCAGGATCATATCCTCATCATCGTCCTGGTTGAGGTAGGCATGGGCCTCCAGGGACAGATCCAGGCCCACGGCCAGAGCCGCTCGGCGCAGAACGCCATACATGCCGGAAGTTGTGTCACGCACCAGTGTAAAATCCATTGCAATCTGAATTATACCCTGTTTTGAATTATTTACACCGAAATATTTTTGCTTAACAAATAATCCGGTTTACACAGCGGAAATCCAGTCCAGTCCAAGCTCCTGAAGTTTTTCTACAGATGGCACGCCGGAATAATCATCCCAATTCATCATGCGGTAATAAGTCTTCACGGCATCGTCAAAAGCTTCGACGGGCACATGCGCACCCTGTCCCGCCCCCGGCCCGGGCATGGGCTTGAACACGCGCGGCGGCAGGCGGTCGTACTGCGAGTCAATGCCTTCGCGCGCATTGAACGCACGCATCATGTTCACGCGCCGCTCGCCGGCTTTCATCAACTCCCAAAACGTGACATCCCAGCCCGTTGCCGCATTGATGAGTTGCACCAGGTCATCGTAACTGAACAGCGAACCCGGACCCCAACAGAACATGCACAGGCTCAAAGCGTCCAGCAGGCTGTAATAATATTGCGTGTAAACCACCATGCGAACTTTTTCGTGATCCAGTTCCGCGAGATCGCGCTTGGCGTCCAGTCCCAGACCCCGGGCCGCGGGGCCTATGGCCATAATAATGCTGTCATGCTCAGTGGACATGTGGTCCGCGCCGAACGGGTTCACGGCGTAAGCCAGGGCCTGCGACTTCTTCACCTGAGGCAGGTGCGCGGGGATGGCGTTGTTCTTCACATGCACGGCGTACTCGGCGGTGGCGGCCCCGCACTCGGCTACGCACGCCTCCAGTCCCTTGCTCAACAGATCGCCTATGCCCTGGCGCTCGCCAATCATTTCCACGAGTTGTAACAAAACTTCTGGATTACCAAAACGCAAATCCAGGCCTTTGACCGCCTTGCTCGGAATCAGCTCGTTTTCATAACATTCAATAAGCCAGGCGATGGCCGCACCCGTGTTGATAGTGTCCATTCCGTATGCGTTGCAGAGCATGTTGGCGCGGGCCACGGCCGCGATGTCGTCAATTTCCAGGTTGCCGCCCAGCATGCCGATGGTTTCATACTCTGGCGCGCCGTACTCCGGATCAATCACATAGGGCTCATCGGCCTTCACAGTCTGGCGGCAGCGCACCACGCACCCGAAGCATGCCTGGCTGCCATGGCCGATGGTTTTTTTCATGGTTTCGCCGGACAGGCCTTTGACTCTGTCAAAAGATCCGCGCGAACAGTTGCGCGTGGGAAAGCAGCCCATGCCGCTCAGAAACTCGGTGCCCGCGGATGTGCCGAACTCCTTGAGCATCTGCGGGAACCCGGACGTCTTAAAACTCTCCGCGCCTTTTCTGCCGATTGCCTTCACGGTTTCCGCGTCCGCGTACTCGGGTTTTTTGTCCCCTTTTGCCACAACGGCCTTGAGGTTCTTGGACCCCATGACCGCGCCCATGCCTGTGCGTCCCGCGTAGTCGCTGCCGTCCCCGCTCACATTGGCGAACCGCACCAGGCGCTCGCCGGCCGGGCCGATGCACGCCATGCGGATTTTGCTTTCACCCAATTCTTCGGCAATGGCTGTGCGCGTGTCTGCGGTGAATTTGCCCCAGACATTGGATGCGTCGCGCAGTTCGGCCTCGCCGTCATGAATCCACAGGTACACCGGTTTGTCCGCCCTGCCCGTAACCACTACGGCGTCGAACCCGGCCCACTTGAGCGCGGGCCCGAAATTGCCGCCGCACTGCGAGTCGCCGATGCACCCGGTGAGCGGTGACTTGGCGTTCACGGAAAAACGGCTGGCCCCGGAAAATGCGCCGCCCGTGAGAACGCCGGGGCAGAAGGTAATCACATTATGCGGGCCCAGGGGGTCGGCCTTGGCCGGCATGCCGTTGAGGATGTAATACGTGCCCATGCTTCCACCGCCCAGGTATTTGCGGTAAAACGCGGCTTCGGGCTCATCCACGGCAATGTCCCCGGTGGTGAGGTTCACCATAAGAATTTTCCCGTTAATGGATTTGAGATCCGCCATGAAAGCTGCCTCCGTTATTGCGCTCCGGGCGCGGGTGCTGCTGCTGATCAGAAATCAAAATACAACTCGAAATCATAAGGGTGCGGCCTGCGGGACTGCTCGTCCATTTCCAGCATTTTGAGATCGATCCAGGTGGGCACGATTTCTTTGGGGAACACATCATCGGCCGTGAGGAAATCGTTATCCGCGTCCAGTTCGATCAGTGCTTGCTTCAGCGACGTGGGTCCGGATTTAATCTTGGAGCGCTCTTCACTGCTGAGCGTGTAGTTATTGAAATCAAACGGGCCAAAACCCTCGGCTGTGGGGTCGATTTTGGTTTCGATGCCGTGGAGCCCGGCCATGAGCTGCGCGGCCACGGCGACGTACGGGTTGCACATGGCGTCGGGCAGGCGGTACTCCACGCGGTGCTCTGTTTCATTCTTGGAATACCCGGGAATGCGCAAGGCCGAGCTGCGGTTGCTGTCCCCGAAGAACAGGTTCATGGGAGCGGCCAGGCCCACACCGAAGCGGCGGTAGGAATTGAGCGTGGGGCAGCAAAGGGCCATGAGCGCGGGTGTGTGCTTCAACAGGCCGCCCAGGTAGCGGCGCGCCATATCGTTGAGGCATGCATACTGGTCCGGCCCGCCGTAGAACAGGGACTTGCCGTCTTTTTCAAAATACTGGTGGAAGTGCATGCCGCTGCCGGGTGCGCCGTTCATTGGTTTGGGCATGAACGTGGCGCACACGCCCTGCTCGCGCGCCGTGTTCTGGATCATGTACTTCATAATCATCACGGAATCTGCCGCGCGCAGGATGGTGTCGAAATACGGCTCGATTTCGCATTGCCCGGCGCCGCCCAGTTCGTGGTGGTGGTACTTCACGGCGTAGCCCGCGTCCTCGATGCGGCGCACCATGAGCGAGCGCAGGTTGGCGTGGATGTCGCGCGGCGCGTCGATCTGGCCCACGCCTGTGTCCGGCATTTTTGTCTGATGTTCCGGGAAATCCGGGTCCATGTCGTTCCATGAGCCCGTGTCGCTGAACAGCTCGAAATACCCCTTGTTCACGGCGCTGCCGTAGCGCGCCGCGCGCAGGATGTAAAACTCCATTTCCGGCAGCCACAGGGACCGGGCATCCTGGCCCGTGACCTTCTTGATGCGCGCCTCAGCCCTGCGCACAATGGCGCGCGGGTTGCGCTCATACGGCGTTCCGTCCGTGTAAAAAGTGTCCGAAATCGCGGCCAGTGTTTTGCGATCATGAAACGGATCGATAAATGCGGTTGTGGGATCGGGCCGCGCGGTCATGTCGCTGTTATTGATCACGCGAAATCCGGGATATGGGGACAGGCTGAGGCCGTAGCCTTTCTCGAAAATCTTTTCGTCCAGATGCTTCGCGGCAAAAGTCATGTGACGCCACCGGCCGGGCAGGTCAATGACTTTAAGGTCAACAAATTCAACCTTTTCGTCACGGATATACTTCAACATTTCGTCAGCGTTTTTAAACACAATAAAAAATCCTTTCTATACGGCAGTCATAATTGCCGTTACACGTTATTTGGCGCAATAGCCGCCGTCCACGATGAGTTCGGAGCCGGTCATGTACGAAGAATCGTCCGAAGCCAGGAACAGCGCGGTTTTAGCAATTTCCTCGGGCTTGCAGAAACGGCCCATAGGGATGTCGTCTTCCACAGCCTGGGTCCAGGCCGGATCTTTCATGTATGTGTGCTGCATGGGCGTGTTGACCATGCCCGGGTGGATGATGTTGCAGCGGATTCCCTTTTTGGCAAATTGAATGGCGATGGACTTGGTGAGTATAATGAGCGCGCCCTTGGCGCAGTTGTATGCGTCCTGGGGGATGGTGGAGCCTGTCAGGGCCGAGATAGAGCCGATATTGATGATGGAACCGCCGCCGCTTTCCAGAAGCGCGGGGATGCCGTGCTTGCAGATGAAAGTCGGGCCCTTGAGATTGATGGCGATAACCTTGTCCCAGTTCTCTTCTGTGTTTTCGGTCACGGATTTGTCAATATTCTTCCACAGCACGCCGGCGTTGTTGTAAAGAATATCCAGTTTGCCGAACGCTTTGAGCCCGGCTTTGACCAGAGCCTTGCAGTCTGCTTCCTTGCTCACGTCGCATTTGGAAAACGCGGCGTCGCTTTTGGTCTGGGTCTTGACGAGTTCCACAGTCTCTTTGCCGGCGTCCACGTTCACGTCGCCGACCACGATCTTCGCACCTTCTTTTGCGAACAGCAGTGCTGCGGCCCTGCCCTGCCCCATGCCCGCGCCTGTGATAAGTGCGACCTTGCCTTTCAAACGATTTGCCATTGTCGTTATTCTCCGTTGATGTTCAAAAAATGTATTTTCCGCGGCCGCTGAGCGGACCGTGCGAATGGCTTGATGCGAAGTTACAGATGTGTTCGCGGAACAGATTCAGGAAAGGATACCGCGTAGTCGCGGAGTGGTGATAAAATCTCTGTTATCCTTCGCCGTTCCCTTACGACCCTCTACTGTCTACTATCAACAGAAATTAAGACATTTCAAAATATTTCTTCTTTTCCCAGTCCGTGACTTCGCGGAAGTAGCGCTCGCATTCCCAGGCGAAGAGTTTTACGTAATGATCCACCACGTCGTCGCCCAGGATTTCTCGGGCGATTTCACTGTTGTCGAAATTGCGCAGAGCATCGGGCAGGTTCATGGCGAACACGGGCGCGTCCTTGAGTTCGTAGGCGTCGCCGTGGCAGAAATCGCCCACGGGCTCAAGCTTGTTTTCAATACCGTACAAACCGCTTGCCAGAGTGGCGCCCAGGGCCAGGTAAGCGTTGGCATCAGCGCCGGGGATGCGGTTTTCAATGCGGCAGGCCGGGCCAGACCCACAGGCGCGGAACGTGACCGTGCGGTTATCTCCGCCCCACGCGATGTTGTAGGGGGCGAAGGACTGGTATGTGTACCGTTTGTAAGAATTAATAAATGGCGCATAAAAAACCTGGAAATCACGCGACAATTGCATCATGCCGCCCAGATAGTGGCGCATGGTGTCGGACATGCTATGCTCTTTACCCTTATCCCAGAACAGCGGCTTTTTGGTCTTGCGGTTCCACAGGCTGGAGTGCACGTGCAGGCCCGATCCCGAATCGTTGGTGGACGGCTTGGCCATAAATGTGGCTGTGAGCCCGTTGAGTGCAGACATCTCCTTGATGCCCTGCTTGACCAGCACGTGCCAATCGGCCATGTCCAGGGCTTCCTGGTACATGACGCCGATTTCCACCTGGCCGAAGCCCCACTCGCCCTTGACGCTTTCCACATCGATGCCCGCATCGCCGAGCCCGTTGCGGAAGATGCGCAGGATCCACTCATCCATGGATGTGCGGAAGATCGAGTAATCGCCGTAGTTGCGGAACAGGGGCTCCATGTCACGGTAGTCTTTGGCACGCGCGTCGTCGAAATTCTCCTTGTACAAATGAAATTCGAGTTCGGACGCCATATAGGGGGTAAAACCCATTTTGTTCGCTTTGTCAATCTGGCGGCGCAGGATGGAGCGCGGAGCAATGTCGATAAGTTCGCCTTCCTCAGTGCAAGTATCGCAGAGCACAATCACGGTTTTTTCGAACCAGGGGTAAGCGCGCAGGGTGTTGTAATCGGGTTTCGCGAACATGTCGCCATAGCCTGTGTGCCAGCCCGTGAACTTCATGCCCGGGATCAGCACCAGATCCATGTCCCAGCCGTAATTGCAGGAGCAGGTCGCGATCCCGCCTTGAAAATGTTCGTAAAAGGTTTTGGCGACCAGGCGCTTACCGTACAAGCGGCCCTGCAGGTCGATGCCGGCCATGATGACCGTGTCCACGAGTCCCTCGTCGATAAATTTCTTGAGCTGTTTGAGATCGATCTTCCCTTTAAGTTCCATGTCCCGGCTCCTTTTGCGCTGTTTGGCGGGATATCCCGCTTTTGCCTATTGGCAAACGGAAAGCGGGCGCGTTACGTAGCGCCCGCCGTGGCTTTCATGGTTCAGGTTACTGCATCTGTTGTTCATCATGAGTGCTGCCGTCACACTTCGCGCGCGCCCTTGCGGTCCACGCTGCATAATTGCACGGTGGATTTGAGTCCGTTTTTGAGGAACGCTTTTTTCATGGCCTGGCCCACTTTGTCGGCCGGGCCTTTTGCGGGAATGGCTGCGAAAACCGTGGGCCCCGCACCACTGATGGAACAGCCCAGAGCGCCCGCGTTGATGGCGGCTTCCTTAACATCATAAAAACCCGGAATGAGCTTTGCGCGGGCCGGTTCCACAACCAGATCGCAGATGGACCGCGCGAAAAGGTCAGGGTCTTTTTTGGCAAAAGCGGCAACAATGGCGGCCGTGTTTCCCATGTTGCTGACGAACTTGTGCAGATCCACCTTTTTGGGCAGCACCTTGCGCGCCTTGGCCGTGGGCAAGGCCATGTCCGGCGTAACCATAATTAATGTAAGACCGGGCAGCCCGCCCATGGAGATAACTTCCAGAGGGTCGCTGCTGCGTGTGATGGTGCCGCCGCCAAATAGTGCGGCGGCCGTATTATCCGCAAAAAAAGCGCCGCTCACCGCGGCTTCGGCCTCGGTGCACAGTTGCAGCAGTTCGTCGCGTTTAAGCCTGTCGCCAAAAAGCCGGTTGGCCGCAAACCCGCCGGCCACGGCGCTGGCCGCGCTGCTGCCCAATCCCGAAGCAACGGGCACGCCTTTTTTAATACGCAGTGTCATGCCCATATCCGCATCAATGGCGCGCAGCACTTTCATGGCCGCGATGCCCGCGGTGTTCATTGCCGCATCTTCGGGCAGCGGCACCTTGGACCCAGTGATTTCAAGAATCTCAACACCCGGTTTTCTCTTTCGGGCCGCGGCCACTTCATCGCCGCAGTTAGTGATAGCTACGCCAAGAACATCAAACCCAGGCCCGATATTGCCTATGGACGCTGGGGCAAAAACAGTAACAGATCGCAAAGTATTTCCTCCAGTAATAATTCGGGAAAGGCGGTTGGATGCGATGGCTCACACCCCGATTCGCTTTTCATAATGCGCCGCAACGATGGCGCTGAAATTTCTAATGACTTGTGCGCCCTGGTTGCGGGCGATATCTTCATCGGGCATAGGATTCCACGTGGGATCATGGTGCTTGATATCAGGCGTCATTTCGGGGTGAAACTGGATGCCGTACACAGGCAGTCCCATGTGCTTCATGACCATGATCTCGCATTCTTCCGACCTGGCCAGAAGAACAAAATCCGGGGGCATGGCCGTGACATTCACACTGTGGCTGACCGGGCAAAGGAATTCCCCCTGGTATCCTGCAAAAAGAGGGTCTTCCCGCACAATTCGTATTGTATCGAGTTTCAGGCGCATGCGGCGCTGTTTCTCAATTTGCCCGCCCAGGGCGCTGGCCAGGAGTTCATGGCCGAAGCAAATACCGAGAATTGGCATGCCCATTTCAACCAGCCCGCGCACGAACACTTCTTCCTCGCGAATCCACGGATCATCATTAAGCGGGGATTTCAAAGACCCGCCGATGACCACGCCCCGCACATCCTTTTCCGCGGCCCAGGCGCGCGGGTCCATGGTGAACCCGTTATGAAACACGTGGTTAAACGTGTCGAAATCATCCTCGAAATGCACTGCCGTATTGGAAAACAGATAAAAACCAAGCTGGCAGCAAGCGTTTCCCAAAATGGCTATATTTCCTGTGTCCATGGCTCCTCCGGCCCCCACCCGACAAACTGTTATTTTAACATAACCCCAACGGGTTTTAAAGACAACCCGCGCGATGCCGATATGAAAATAGAGAATACGGGACATAAGGTCCGGCATCACTGGTTTTGTAATGTGTCGTCAGTAATTGCAGCTTTTAGAATACGCATAGCAAAGCCTGACTTGACTCCATTAGAAAATCGCCGCAAATGTAGTTTTCAGGATGAAATCGGGAACAAGTTAATCCATACGCGACAAAGAGCAGGCCACAGGCGGCAGGCGACCCGGATAAAAAACCCGTAGTTCCCACGAAAATTCAATCCAGCCCAAAACGCAGCGAGTCGTACAGGAAATCAACCTGCCGTGCAACAGGCCTGTTCTTGTTTTGTTGCAGCGTCCACGTCAGACATCGAATTTATGAATTCTTCAGAAAAACCTGTGAATCATGTGCATAACCCAGCGGTAACAATACAGGAATACTGTCAAAATCGAAGAAATCGTAAGCAAGTGGCCGACGAAACTGTAAAGCCTTTTAAATAATTTGTATTTGGCCTTCAACCGCTCCATAAAACTATCATTCGCATCCGTATCCATGTGTGGGCTGAGTGTAATGCGGGACAGCATGAAATGGCCTGGAGAGGAGAACATGGCGTTGAACAACTGACTTGCTGTTCTTAAGAAATAAGAAAAGCAGAACAAAAAGAAGGTCAGGAAGAATAAGGGAATGAGGAATGAGTCCGACTTCCCCTGCATCAGGTATGCGTCCGCCCCGACAATGAGAGAAATAATCGCGAGTTCAAACGCGATGTTCAAACCGAATATGCGCATGAATTTTTGGCGCAAAAATACTTTTTCATCCATTTTGAAATTTTCAGGAACTTTGAGAAATAAATCGCGCTTGCGCAGAAAGGAAGTTACGTTTTCCACGCCCAGCGTGAACCTCATTTTTTTGTATAACAACAGCCACACGGATATCACAAAAACCGCCGGCTGCCAGAGGTAATACATCAAACTCAGGGAAACGCCGGGTCTGAGCCATGCCAATACCCAATTAAACCAAAACGACAACAGCACAATCAGCGTAAAAGAAATCAGATACTGGCTGCCGCCATAGAACGTGTTGAACCGGATGCGGTTGACAGTCTCTCTAATGTGCCCGGCTTCAAAGTCGAATTTCGCGGACGCCAAAATTTCAAGCTGCACATAGGAGTATTTGTAGTACAGGATATATAGGACGAAACCGCTTGCACAAGCAAAAAAATACAGCCAGGTTTCCGTGGCGACAACTGGGAAAACACCGCGCGAAATCATCCGGAACAGAGCAACCGTGAAATTCCCCAGAATCACAACCTGCACGCCGCCAATCAAATCAAGATACTGCGTCGACCAGATAATTAGAGTGATGAAGGCCGTGGCCATGAAGATAGATCCGCCGGTCATGAATTTCTGTGTCAGTGGGATTGCGGCGGCGTTGTTTGCGGTCAGAATCAGGAATCCCGTAGCCAGAACTGAAAAAAAGAATATGGCCGGAGCATACAACATAGGGGTTTCGAACTGAATGTCAGAATCCCCATCAGAAAGAATTATCGGCACGAACCGTATCGCGAGATATGGCATGATGCCTAACAGTCCGTATGAGACATGCGAAAGGGACGAACACAGAAACAACTGATCCACAAGCCGCACAAGGTAGTCAAGAGAGGAATTCGTCATGAAGGGATTATGTGAAAATTGAAAACCGGCGATGGGAATTTGCGATATATAGTAAAAAACCAGATACGCCAATGTCAGCAGTGCAACCTGCGCATATAGCATGGGGTTGTTGAGGCTTCTCACAATACGCTGCATGCGAAGCTTGATCTTCCCCTCCAGAGTAATCTGATAGCTCGCACGAATATTTCCATGCTTGCACAAATATCTATAGAAACCAATAATTTCTGCCCTGTGCTGTCTTCTTACGGCAAACCCGATGCCCATTGTTTTCAGTGATTTGATGAAGGCGGAAAGCATGTCAAATACCTGCTCGAGCCCTTTTTCCTTTGCTTCCGTGAACTTTCCAAATTGCACCAGAATCGAGCGTATTCTTTCGATGTCGTGGGCTTTGGAATTGTCTGATGCCAATTCCGCAACGTATTGCCCAATCAAATCCTCGAAACTCCGCGTGGCATCGAACGCGACCTCGGGAAGAAGCAAAGAATCCACCGGGGAATCCGGCAAGTCCTTACCCATGGAGCGTTTTATATATACGCGCTTTACGTGCTCAGGCACAGGAACCCCGTCGTCCAAACCCGGAACGCCATTCGCTCCAACGGTCAGTCCCATGCCGCGCCAGTATTTGATCCTGCTCAGAACTTCAGGTTTGTGAATGTTCAGCAAATAATACATGGTCGTCCGGTCAATATCGTTGAAAAGTTGGGCGTCGCGCGCCATAAACTGCCGCGCAAGTATATTCAGAATTTCAAAACGGGATCTCATGTCGGACAGCGATGAGGTCTCATCGACCATGCGTGCGGTCTGATCAATAAACAACGTCCAGCAATAGTCGATACTGCGCAAAAGAATGAGTCGCTCCCGGGCAAAAGCGTAAGGTCCGGCTATCTCTCTGCGTTCCATGAAGGTATTGTTAAGGAGTTGCTTCAAGCTTGTGGCAAACGCGGATTTATCACGCTTTTGCAGCGACCAGATAGCGGGGGGAATAATCAGCCCGGTTTGATGAGACAATTCGTGCAGCATGGCGGAATTTTGCGCCAGCCCGGCGCCGCACATGGTTTCCACGGCCTGATTGATAATCGAGGGGATCTTGTATGAATAATCAAGTGAGTCGGCCAGGGTTTCGCGTCGCATCAGGATATCAGTCCTGGTGCGGTTCAGATATTCATCTCTAAAGAAAGCCGTCTGGCGCCTGTAAAAACTCACAATGACAATACGGCGCTGCGCATTTCGAATTGCGCGTGTAATCCAGGGATGCTGAATTTCGTCTCCATCATCGAATCCGAACCGATCCATGATTTTTTTAACTTGAACGCCGCCTAGAGTTTGCAGGAGGTCATCTTCCAGGGAAATGATAAAATGGGAAGAACCGGGATCTCCCTGGCGGCCCGCGCGGCCCTTGATTTGTTCATCGAGCCTGCGCATTTCCGAGCGGCCCATGCCGATTACATGCAGCCCGCCCGCCTTCTTGGCGGCGTCATCCAGGCGGATATCCACGCCCCGGCCCGCCATTTTCGCCACGATCGTCACCCGGCGCGACACGCCCGCGTGCTTGATAATTTCCGCTTCCTGGAAATGGTTCTCAGCGGTGAGCAATGTGACCGGAATGCCTTTTCTTGAACAAAAACTTTCAAGGGCCTTGGCGTCGCGAACATTCGTAGTCCCGACCAGTACGGGCCGGCCGGCTTTCACACATTCCTGAATATCGATAACCACGGCGACGATCTGGTCCTTTTTCCCTGCGAACACGCTGTCGTTGTAATCGGCGCGGATGCAGGGCTTGTGCGGTGGAATAATAATCACATCGAGGTGGTACATGGCTTTGAATTCCAGGCAATCCTGAATGGCCGAGCCGGACATGCCCGAAATTTTTTTAAATCGTGATATAAAGCTTTGAATTGTGATTTGCGACAAAACCGAATTCGGATAACTGAGGGGAACGCGTTCCTTGAACTCTATGCTCTGCTGAATCCCGAATTCAAAGCTGCTGCCGTAGTGCGGCCGTCCCGTTGTCGAATCGATTGGAATGAGCTCTTTGTCCTTGATCAGATACTCCCGCCCTTTTTCATAGAAGCTCACAGCCGATATCGCACATTTGAGATAAAACCGCAGCAGGGACGGATGCATTTCAATCCGCTCCGAAATTTCCGTGATTTTATTGTATCCGTTCATTGTAAACGTCACATCTTTGCACAGAGGATCTAATGTATAATCCTGTAGTTCGTGGAAATACCGGACGAACATCAAGGTGTCTACGAAGTCCTTGTGATCGAAATCCACAGGATTCACGAGTTGGAAATGGGTCGAGCCCTGGTCCATCAGAACGTTATCGATTTCATCAATAATGATACTGTCGTGTGGTATTGGGAAATTCGCGTCCGCGGTCAGCGAATGATTTTTTCTCAGGAAATCAAAAATCAGCATTTCCGTTGATACATAAATAACGTCCGCCTGATAGGCACGCATTTTATCCTGCACGGACATGCCCGGTTGGACCACAGAAACCTTGATATCAAGAATCTGATACAAAGGTGCGAATGAGTGCGCATCACGCCATGACAGGTGATCATTCGGAGACAGAATAATCACGCGCTTTCCATACAGGACATCCATAATCGCCTGGTACGGGGCCACCAGGGTTTTCCCTTCTCCGGTATTCATCTGGATGATCTTGCCCCGGCGCATGACCAGGGCGGCCAGGAGTTGCTCGTCGTATGCGTCGGGATGAATGTACGGGTTGTATTCGAAATGTTCGACGCCAATTTTGCGCTGCGTGAATTCCCGAATGATGGCGAATAAGCACACTTCCGTGTCTTCGGGCTTGACCCCGCTGCCCACCATGGCTCTAAAATGCCTGAACTGCTCCCGCAGTTCATCATCAGACAATTTCTGGTATTGGATTTTAAATTCATTTATTGCCGCCACTGTCTTAAGCAGTTGGGTTGTCAATCCCCAACCCTTGATTTGAAGATAAATTGACAGCAACTCGGGAATTGGAATCATGGGCATATCCTTTTCGTATGGAATAATCCTGTTTCGTAAGCGCAAAGAGTGCACTGCACATTAACAACGGAACTCAATACGGCATTTTAAATTGCTGAAAGTGTTAGATTTTCAAACTAATGCGGCGATTATATCATTATTCCTAAATCCCGCTGCTAAACAAAATAAAAATAATTCCAAATACTTCTTACCCAGCTCCGCCAATTGTTCCGGACTCTGCAAGTCTCGCTTTGTATTCATAAATATTTGTGCGGCAGCATCGAAATGCCGCACTGGAAATATCAATGCAAGCGGAGGCTTTTCAAATATTTTGCTGGGCGTGCTCCTGGCCGCCGCCTTGCGCATCGTTGTACAGTTCGGGGAAAACAGCGCTGGAAATCTGCAATCAGTTTATCGGTAACGGCAAATGTTTGCTAAATCATATCCCTTGGGGAAATGCGATGCTATACGTTGAACCGCACCTGGATGATGTCGCCGTCCTGCACGATGTAGTCCTTGCCTTCGAGGCGGTAGCGGCCTTCGTCTTTGACGCCCTGCATGTTGCCGTGGCGATCGAAATCCGCATAAGCGGCCACTTCGGCGCGGATGAAACCGCGGGCAAGGTCGCTGTGAATTTTGCCGGCCGCGGTCACGGCGTTGTCGCCCTTTTTGATGGCCCAGGCGCGGCACTCGTCTTCGCCCGAGGTGAAGAAAACAATGAGGCCAACACGCAGCCAGGCCATGCGCAGGATGCGGTCACGGGCTGGTTCTTTGATTCCCAGATCGGCAAGGAATTCGGCGCTCTCTTCCGCATCCAGGCCTGCGATCTCCATCTCGATCTTGCCGGCCAGGTCAATGACCGGCACATCCGCGCCGGGCAGTGCCGCGGCCACTTTTTCGGCTATGCCCGCACCCAGGTCGTCTTCATGGATGTTGATAACAGCCATGAGGGGCTTGAGGGTGAGCAGGCCGAAATTGCGGATCATGACTTTCTGATCCTCTTCAAAACCCGTGGCGTCAAGCACGTCACCGGCCTCGAGTTTAGCGGCAACACCCTGGAGAAATTCCTTTTCCTTGTCCAGCTTCACGCGTTCATCCTTGGCCGCGCGCTTCCATGAGTCGCCGATGCGATCAATGCGGCGCTCGATGACTTCGAGGTCGGCCATGGCCAGTTCCAGGAGCAGGGATTCCAGGTCGCTGGCCGGGTCTACTTTGTCTTCGGGATGGGGCACGGATTCATCTTCAAAAGCGCGCACAACAAGAAGGAGCGCGTCGCACGTGCGCAGGTCTCCGATGTGTTTGGCGGGAAAACCTTTTTCGCCCTGCCCTTTCTGGAACGGGGCGAAATCCATGACCTTGAGTTCCACGTGGGTTTTCTTCTTGGGGTTATAGTGTGCGGTAAGCTGGTCCAGGCGCGGGTCCGGAACTTTGACCATGGCCACATTGGCGTCGGTGTCCGCGCCGCTGAAAGCCGCTGTTTCGGCCTGTGCGCCTGTTAGCGCATTGAACACGGTCGTTTTGCCCGCGTTTGTCATTCCCACGATTCCAAGTAACATGCGTCAAAATCCCCCCTGCTGCTGTGCTTTGTTTCGGGCGCCGGCATCCGAGCCTTTATTGTAATCCATTGCGCCTGAACGCGGAAAAGCCTATCAAGGAGTATAATAGGTATCAGACTATGAAATGCATTTTTTCTCTGATCACCTTGTTTGTTGCACTCACCGCGGCTGTGCCTGCGCGTGCGGACACGGCTGTGGAATTGTTCGCGGCCGGCTCGCGGCTTGAGGAACTGGGCCAATGGGAAAAGGCCGCGCGCCAGTACGAGCGCGCCATCGCCCAAAGTCCAGGATATACGGATGCTTACTTCCGCCTGAGCCTGGCCGAGATTAAGCTGAACCGCTATGAGCTTGCCGAAAAGCACCTGCTGCAAACACTTTCCCTCATGCCAGGGCACATCAAGGCGCAGGCGTGGCTGGGTGTGGTTTACGCGGACACGGGCCGGCCGCATGAAGCACTGGACCTTCTGGAAAAGGCATCCACCACAGCCACCGACGATGTCTCGATTCTGGTAAAAATCGGCGATGTGCATATGTCCCTGGATCACCTGGAAAAAGCGCGCACTTACTATGAAACATCCATTGAAAAGGACCCGGGATTTTCTGCGGGGTACACAGGCCTGGGATGTGTAATGCAGGAACAGGGCGACTACGGCAAAGCCATGGATCTATACCTTCAGGCCCTGGGTGTAAACCCCGGGGACAGCTTGGCCCACTTGCACCTCGCCGGCCTGTTTATACGCAAGGGCATGTACGCGCAGGCCGAGTCTGAACTCTCCAAACTCACGAGCAGCAACCCGGACAGTAAAGAAATTTTCCGCATGCAGGCCGTGCTGGCCGCACACACCAAATCCGCGGAAACCGCGCGCGCCATGCTGCTCAAGGCCCTGGAATCCTTTCCCGGAGATGCGCACCTGCACTATGAAGTTGGACTGATCCAAAAACAACTGGAACAGTACGACGCGGCCATTGAAAGTTTTCAAAATGCGGCCCGGCTGCGCCAGGGGTTTGCCGGCGCCCATGTGCAAATCGCCCAGATCCTTTCTTTGAACGGAGACGAGGACGGCGCCATGGCCCGGCTGCAGACTGCTGTGCGTCTGGATGCGAATCACGCGGAAGCGCACTATGAACTGGCGGTGCTGCTGCACGCCCGGAGCGACATGAAACAGGCCCGCACGCATTATGAAAAAGCGCGCGCCCTGGGCCATGCGGAAAACGCTTTGTTTGAAGTTCTGTTTCACAACCGCTGACGGGCCAATAACGGTTATTTAGCTCATTTTTACTCTGATTTTTTCATATAATCATTACAAATAGCGGTCCAACATATATAATGTTCAATGACGCGTGCGTCATGGTTTCATTGTTTTTAACAAAACGGGGAGAGTACCATGTCCGGACACTCTAAATGGAGCACCATCAAACGCAAAAAGGGCGCGGCGGATCAGAAGCGCGGCCAGGAATTTTCCAAGCTGATTAAGAATATTTCCGCAGCCGTGCGTGAAGGCGGCGAAGATCCCGACGCCAACACCAAGCTGCGAGGATTTGTGGACAAGGCCAAGGCCATCAACATGCCTGCGGACACGCTCAAGCGGGCTATCGCCCGAGGCAGCGGCACCCTGGATGGGGTGCAGGTCGAGGAAATCGCGTACGAAGGCTACGGCCCTCAGGGCGTGGCCGTGCTCGTGGATTGCCTGTCTGATAACCGAAACCGCACAACCGCCGAAGTGCGCCACATTCTGACCAAATACGGCGGCAGCCTGGGTGAAGGCGGGTGCGTGGCATGGATGTTCGACAAACGCGGCATGATCCTGGTTCCGCGCGAAGGCGTGGATGCAGACGCACTCATGGAATGCGCCATTGAAAACGGGGCCGCGGATGTGGATGACGGGGATGACCAGTTCTTCACCATCACCAGCGAAGTCGCAGACTTCGACGGCCTGCAAAAAGCTCTGGAAGCCGCGGGCTTCCCCATAGAAAGCGCCGAGCTTACCATGATCCCCCAGACCACGATTGAAGTGGATGAGAAACACGCGGGGTCCGTGATCAAAATCATGAACCTGCTCGAAGAACTCGACGACGTTCAAAACGTGTATTCCAACTTTGACATCTCCGACGAAATCATGGACAAACTCGACATCTAAGGAGATTGTTTTTGCTCATCATCGGAGTGGACCCGGGCCTGGCCAACACAGGTTACGGCATCATCGACGTACAGGGCCAGACCCTCAAACCCGTGACCTACGGGTGTATCACCACTCCGGCGGACATGCCCTTCCCGGAACGGCTGCTGCAGATTCACGATGCGTTTTCCGAGGTGCTGGACCACCACAAGCCTGAACTGTGCGCCATGGAGTCCATCTTCTTCGCCAAAAACGCAAAAAGCGCTTTTCAGGTGGGGCACGCGCGCGGCGCCAGTATCCTCACCGCGGCCCTGCGCGAAATCCCGGTCTACGAATACACGCCCATCCAGATCAAGAAGGCGCTCACAGGCGTGGGCCGGGCCGACAAAAACCAGGTGCAGTACATGACCCGCGTGATTCTCAGCCTTAAGGAAATACCAAAACCCGATCACGCGGCAGACGCCTTGGCCGTGGCCATCTGCCACGCCAACTCCATGAAACTGCGCGCTGTCACAGGAAACTCGAAGCACGTGTACGGCCAATAAGCGGAAAGACGTTGACTCATGATCGGATTCCTGCACGGAGAAGTTGCAGACATAAACGATACCGAACTGCACCTGGATGTGCACGGCGTGGGTTACCGCATCACGGTGCCCACGAGCGTGCGGGCCGCGGTGGAGCGCGGGCGCAGCGCGCGCATTCACACGAGTTTGATCATCAGTGATGATCGCCCCAATCTGTACGGATTCATGAGCGCCCAGGAACGCGATATCTTCGAGATCCTGATCAAGGTGTCCGGCATCGGCCCCAAAGGCGCGGTCAAGATGCTCAGCATCCCGCGCGAGCAACTCGTGGCCGCCATCCAGAACGGTGACATCGCCGTGCTCACCACCGTGCCCGGCGTGGGCAAGAAAACCGCAGAGCGCGTTTGCCTGGAGCTGCGCGACAAGCTGGGCGCGAGCTTTGGCGGCAGCGTTGTGCCGGGCATTGCCCCGGCCCTGGCCGCAGATGATGAGGTGGGTGCGGCCATGCAGGGCCTCCAGGCCCTGGGCTTCTCTCCCTCTGAAATCCGCGCGTACATCAATTCCATTCCCGAAAAAGAGATCAAGGGCAGCACCGCCCAGAAAATCATAACTATGTGCCTCAAGAAGAGAAAGTGAGGATATTCCCCCCTATGGCAAAAGAAAAACGAGACAAGGTCGTACTCGCATATTCCGGCGGCCTGGACACGTCCGTTGCCGTGAAATGGCTCCAGGTGGAACACGGCCTGGATGTCATCGCATGCTGCGTGGACGTGGGCCAGAACGACAACCTGGAAATCGCGCGCAAAAAGGCGCTTCAGATCGGCGCGGTCAAGGCCGTGGTCGTGGATGCGCGCGAGCGCTTCTGCCGCGACTACCTCACCCCGGCCATCATGGCCAACGCCGTGTACGAGGGCCGCTATGTGCACAGCACCAGCCTGAACCGGCCCATGATTTCCGAAGTGCTGGTGGAAGTGGCGCGCAAGGAAGGCGCCACGTTTTTCTCGCACGGCGCAACAGCCAAGGGCAATGACCAGGTGCGCTTTGAGGTTTCCGTGCGCGCCCTGGCGCCCGAAATGCAGGTGGTGGCCGTGGCCCGCGAATGGGGCATCAAGGGCATCACCCGCGACATGGAAATCGATTACGCCAAAAAGCACGGCATCCCCGTGGACGCCACAAAAAAATCGCCCTACAGCGTGGACATCAGCTTCTGGGGCAAAAGCACGGAATGCGGCCTGCTTGAAGACCCGTGGAACGAGCCGCCCGATGAAGCGTACAACTGGGTCACGCGCATCGAGAAAGCCCCGGACAAACCCGAATACGTGGTCGTGGGCTTTGAAAAAGGCGTACCCGTATCCGTGGACGGGCGCAAGATGAAGCTCATGAACCTGATCAGCAAACTCAATGACCTGGGCGCCAAGCACGGCGTGGGGTACACGGACATGGTGGAAAACCGGCTCGTGGGCATCAAGTCGCGCGAAACATACGAAGCCCCGGGCGCAACCGTGATTCTGTGCGCGCACCGCGAGCTTGAAAATCTGGTGCTCACCCGCGACGCCCAGCACTTTAAAACCGGCGTGGAGCAGCGCTTCAGCGAGTTGATCTACGACGGCCTCTGGTTCAGTGAATTGCGCCGGTACCTGCAGGCGTTCATCGAGGCCACACAGGAAAAAGTCACAGGCAAGGTGCGGCTCAAGCTGTACAAGGGCAGTTGCGTAGCCGTGGGCCGGCAGTCGCCGTTCTCGCAGTACTCGCAAAAGATGTCCACATATGACACCGGCGACATGTTCGACCACACTGCGGCCGAAGGATTCATCAAGCTCTGGGGCCTGCCCCACCAGGTGGACGCGCAGGTTATGCAAAACGCGGCAAAAAATAAAAAGAAATAACAGCAACGGTGAAATCTATGGGGTCGCCGGCCCATAAAAGAACAGACCCGGCGGCGCAGTAAAATCCGGCACGGCGGAAACAACCGGCATGGAATGGCTGAAATTCATTAACTTATCGCTCAACCTCAGCCCCCTGGAAGCGGCCAAGGCTCTGGTGGAAATCGGCATGATCGCGGTCATGCTGTATTACCTGCTGGCGTTTCTGCAGCGCACGCGCGCCGTGGCCATTCTGCGCGGCCTGGGCATCATGCTCATCGTATATGTGGTGGCGTACCTGCTCAAGCTGGGCACCATCACCACGCTGTTGCGCTGGTTCGGCACGGTCATCCTCATCGCCATCCCCATTGTGTTCCAGCCCGAGCTGCGCCGCGCCCTTGAACAGATCGGGCAGCGCGGATTCTGGCAGCGCCGATTCGCAGGCCTGGAAAAAGAGGAGGTCATCAAGCTGATCCATTCGCTCGTGATGACTCTCGAAGACCTGGCCATTGTGAAAATGGGCGCGCTCATCGTGCTCGAACAGGAAGGCCGGCTTGAGGAATATGTGGACTCGGGCACGTCCGTGGACGCGATTGTCACGCCCGAACTGCTCAAGACCATCTTTTTCCCGCATACATTCCTGCACGACGGCGCGGTCATAATCCGGGGCAACCGGGTGCTGGCCGCCGGCTGCTTCCTGCCCCTGAGCGAAAACCCCTCGCTGAGCCAGGAAGTGGGCTCGCGCCACCGCGCCGCACTCGGCATCACAGAGGTCAGCGACGCCGTGTCTCTGATCGTGTCCGAGGAAACCGGCAAGATATCTCTCGCCCATAACGGCAAACTCATCCGCGACGTCAAGGCCGACGCCCTGCGCGAACTGCTCTACAGCATCTGCTTCCCGCAGGGCACAACCTTCTCGTCGCCGCTCGGAGGCTCCGGTGAAAGGGATTCTTCTTAACAACTGGCGCCTGAAACTCGTGGCCGTGCTCGTGTCCCTGGGCCTGTGGCTCTATATTTATCGTGAGCACAACCCGCGATTCTCCATCACACACCAGGTGTCCATGCGCTACCTGAACCAGGACAAAGCCCTGAACCTGGGCAATGCCCCGAATACCCTCGAAGTCAAATTCAAGGGCAGCCCCGAGCAGATCCAGAACATAGACCCCAACAAGATGTGGGCCGAAGCCGACCTGTCGGGCCTGGACGCCGGGCGCCACAATGTGCCCGTGCGCGTGCACAACGAGTCGCGCGCCGAAGTGGTGGACAAAAATCTCACAGTATCGCTGAACCTGGAACGGCTCAACAGCATTGAGCGGCCACTCACGGTCATCCCCATCGGGTCCCTGCCCATTGACAAGCGCCTGGGCACAGTGCGGCCCAGCCGCGACGTGGTCACCTTCTATGGGTTCGAAAGCTCGCTGAACAAGGTGTCCGAAGCCACGATCAGCCTTTACCTCACCGAGCAGGGCAAAAGCTTTTCCGTGCGCCTTCCGGTTGAGGCCCGGGACAAGTTCGGCAACTCGGTCACCGGGGTCACCGCCGAACCCCAGGAGATCACTGTGGATGTGGCCGTGAACAACGCCAACACCCGCATCGTTCCCGTGAACCTGAACTTCAACCGCGGCATGGACAGCACGCATGTGGTGGCTGAATATTCCCCCACAACTGTGACCCTGTTTGGCAAGGAAAAAGCCCTCGAAAGTATCAAAAATGTAACAACGGAAACTATCGACGCAGACACATGCGTACCCGGCACACAGATGGAAGTGGATATCCGCCTGCCCCGCAATGTATTTTCCGCAGACGACACAGTCACGGTTTCGTGCAAGGAGCCGCGCCGGGTGGATCGCCTGTTCACGGTCAACCTGGAAACGGCCGATGTTCCGCACGGGTTTGAAGCAACCATTGAAAGAACCAAGTTTGAAGTCACGATCACCGGAGACGCCGTGGACCTGGATCAGCTCAAGCTCGAACAGATCAAAGCGGTGCTGAACCTCACGGGCCTGAACACCGAAGGGCGCCACAACGTGAAACCCACCCTGTCCGTCACAAATACCCGGGGAGACCTGGAACTCGAATACGATCCCTCCCCGATTCCTGTGACACTGAAGAAGAAATGAGGATTTCCCATACATGGCAGCAATGCAGCGCATGATTTCGTTCGGCACCGACGGCATCCGCGGCGCCGCCAACATGGAATTGACCACGGAAACAACCATGCTCGTTGGCAAATGCGTGGCCGCGCGCCTGAGCATGGTCCGCGGGACCATGAAGCGCGTGCTCATCGGCAAGGATACACGCGTGAGCGGCGACATGCTGGAAGCCGCGCTCATGGCCGGCATCTGTTCGGCCGGGGCCGACGCCTGGCGCGTGGGCGTGGTGCCCACTCCCACCCTGGCGTATCTCACAAAAACCCTCAACTGCGATTGCGGCATTATGATCTCCGCGTCCCACAACCCTGTGGAAGACAACGGCCTCAAGGTTTTCTCCAGCGAAGGGCTCAAGCTCGACGCCCAAACCGAAAAAGACATTGAGGAACTGATGACCGGCAGGGGGGAAAGCATTCCCTTGCCCACGGGCGACATGGTGGGCAATATCCTGGACAAGGCCAGCCAGGTGAACACGTACCTGGCGCACGTGCGCCACATGCTGCGCGGCGCTTATATCGACAAACCCATCGTTGTAGACTGCGCGTACGGCGCGGCCTCGCGCCTTGCCAAAAAGATTTTCAAGGAACGCGCCGAGGATGTGATCTTTATCCACAGCGACGAGGACGGACACAAAATCAACGTGAACTGCGGATCCACGCGCCCGCAGCAGTTGCAGAAGAAAGTCAAGGAATCCGGCGCGGCCCTGGGGTTCGCGTTCGACGGCGACGCTGACCGCTGCATCTTCGTCAACGAAAAAGGAGAGGTCGTGGACGGCGACCAGATCATGCTCCTGTGCGCCCGCGCCTTAAAACAGGAAAACAAACTCAAGGACAACACCCTGGTGTCCACGGTCATGAGCAACATGGGCCTGGAAAAAACCCTGGCCGCCGAGGGCATCACCATGCTGCGCACGCCCGTGGGCGACAAGTACGTGCTGCGCGAAATGCTCGAGCACGATTACGATCTGGGAGGCGAGCAGTCCGGGCACATCATCTTCCGCCGTCTGTCCTCAACCGGCGACGGGCTCATCACCGCGGCCCAGGTGCTTAAAATCGTGTCCGCGGGTAATGTGCCATTCAGCGAACTCACGGCCCTGGTCCGCTCATCCCAGTTCCTCAAAAATGTGCGGGTGCCGGACAGGGACGCATTTTTTGACAGCAAAGCCATCTCGGACAAAGTCAAAGCCGTTGAAGAACAACTCGGGGACAATGGCCGGGTGGTGGTGCGGCCATCAGGCACCGAGCCCAAGGTGCGCGTGATGGTCGAGACATGGGACGAGTCCCTGGCCGAAAAGCTCACGGACGAGATCCTCGACACCGTGCGCGCCGAACTGGGCGTTTCATAAATTTCTATTCATTTTTCATTTGGTTGTTCGGACAGTTCCCGGGCGTACTGCTTAAGGGCGCTGATTCTGTTTCCGTGCGCCGGGTGCGTGGCGAACATGTAGGCCCAGCCCGGGGTTTTATCCTGTTTCTCGAGGATACGGAACAGCTTGTCCGCGCCCTGTGTGCGACCGTAGGTTTTGTAAACGAGCAACAGGCCGAACCTGTCGGCTTTGGCTTCCTGGCTGCGGCTGTACTTCCGGTTCGCGAGGTTGAATGTGCCCGAGCCCACGATGCCACCCACCTCGGAGTGGCCGAAAATAAGGGCGTAGCAGATTTGCAGTCCCAGGGCCCGGCCCATGCCGCGCAGGTGGTCCCGGTGCTTGAAATGCCCGAGTTCGTGTCCCAGCACAAAGGCGCGTGCAATTTCCTCATGCGTGAGTTTGTCGAGCAATCCTTGGGTAACCCCGATGCCGCCTCCTGGCATGGCCAGGGCGTTGGGCGTGGGATTATCGATAATGAAAAGCCTATAATCCAGCTGGGGGACTTGTTCGTGCGCGGTGAGTTTGCGGAGAATGGCGTCAAGTTCCGCGAGGTCCCCTTTATCCTTGCCTGCGGCCTTTTCTTGTGCGTATCCCAAGCCGTTAAACAATTTTTTCTCGGTGTCCGCAGGCAGGCGCGATACCACGGCGTCCACGGTGAGCCCCACGGCCACGTACACACCCGCGGCAAGGCAGCATACCATAACAATGAGCTTGACAAGTTCACGCATGGCGGTGCCATGGGCTGAACTAATGTCCGCTGTGTTTCCCATGTCTTTTGGCTGGAACCTGATCATGGCGTCACTTCTGGTACTTGAGCGCGGTGCCGTATGCCAGCACTTCCACAGACCCGATCTTGTTTTGCCCGCCCAGGGAAATCCGGGATGTTTCCATGCGCAGATTTACGATGATATCAGCATCCGGAAACTGCTCCTTCATGCGCAGGATGGCCTCGCGCCGGCCGCGGTCCACCAGGGATTCATACGCCGTCACACGCCCGCCCACGATGCTGCGCAACCCGAACAGGAACTGCTTGAAGTAATCAATGGAAATCACGACCGAGCCCATGACCATGCGCACTTCGGCCAGGGGCTGCGTGTCTCCCATGGGCAGTTCATACGGAATTGCCGTGAGGTTGCGGAACTGTTCTTCGCGCGCGTGGATGGACTTGTAATGCCTTTTCTCAATGATGGAGCCCGTGATCATGGCGAGCACCAACAGAAACACGACTGAGATAATCTGTATGATAGACCCGTCCATATCAGATCACTCCACCAGCAGCGCGGTTCCGTACACATACAGCTCGGACGCGCCCTGCGCCACCGAGGATGTGCTGAACCGGATGTTAATGACCGCATTGCTGCCCAATGCCTGTGCCTGGGCAACCATTCGGTTGATGGCTTCATTGCGCGACTCGTTGAGCAGTTCGGTGTAGCCGGTCAGCTCCCCGCCCACAATGTTCTTGAGCCCGGCAAGGATGTCCTTGCCCACGTGCTTGGCGCGCACCGTGCTGCCCGATACAAGCCCGTAGTGCTCAATGATCTTGCGGCCCGGCACAAAGTTCACCGTGGTCAGAATCATATGGCCCTGTCCTCCTGGAATGAAAATTACGCGTTCCCGTATGCCGGGAATGTATGCCACAAGGATACCATTACAGCATGCGGCGCGTCAACAAAACGGTCCAGCCGCGCCTGTGGCGCTTCGCATCTTTCAAAATCAACGAGACAATTTCCCGGCATGCATTTGCGGGGAAATTGCCCATCAAAAGTTTTTGGAAGATTCTTAAAAAACCCCTTTTCCAAAAGGGTTTCTAAAGCCGTCAAAGACGCCTTGAAATCTTTAACATTTATTTGCCGGAAATTGTACGCACGGCGCTGTTGATGAGCGCGCGGCTGCGCGCAGCCAGGAGCATGCCCTGCTTGCCCAGGGTCAGAGGCAGATCGTCAACAGGCGCTCCGGTTTCGTCGGCGCACAGGCCGCCGGTCTGTTCGAGAATAATCTTTCCTGCGGCGTAATCGAGCACCCGGGTAGCCTTCATGTGCGCGTACATATCCGCGGCGCCGGTTGCGGTATACGCCATAGCCAGGGTCATTGAGCCCAGGCTGCGCGACTTTTTCGCGTCCAGGATCACGGGCATGCAACGATCTCTGATGTCTTTGCGTTTGGAAATCTCATAGAACAGGACATTGACATTGCGGCGGCGGTCCGGGGGCAGATTTAACAATTTGCCGTTCATGTACGCTTTGCCGGAACCTGCGGCCGCGTAAATTTCATCCCCGTTGGCCAGATTCCTGATATAACCGAAAAGCCCGCTGCCCAGAGTGGGCCCGAGGAATACGCCAATAGACACGGCAAACATGGGAATGCCCCGCTTGCAATTTATGCTGCCGTCGATGGGATCAATAATCACGCGCGGAAACGCGGCGCCGTAATCGTGCTCTCCGGACTCCTCTGTGAGGAGCGAGAACCGGTTCCCTTTTTTATGGAAAGCATCAAGGTGTTTACCGATGATACGTTCTGCCAGGGCATCCACGAACGTGGTTTCATCGCCGCCTGCGCCGCGCGCATTCACCACATGCGCGGCTTTGGGCGTACCTGCAATGGCGCGCACCGCAGGCGCGAGTTCCGCACCGATGCCGCGGCACACATCGCGCCACACCGCCGCATCATTGCACGGGGGGTTGCTCTTCGATAATTTCTTCCTGGGTTTCGGTGACATTGTCCTGGCTCACATCTCCGATCAGCGCCTGGCTGAATTCCGCGGCGTTAAAGGGCATCATATCCTCAAGCTTTTCTCCTACGCCGATGAATGCGATGGGAACCTTGAGTTCGCCCTGAATGGCGAACACGATGCCGCCTTTGGCGGTGCCGTCAAGTTTGGTAATAACCAGGGCGTCCACGGGTACAATCTCGTTGAACAATTTAACCTGGTTCAGGGAGTTCTGGCCCAGGGTGGCGTCCAACACAAGCCACGAGCGGAACGATGTGGCGCCGCCCTTTTCCACGGCCACGCGCTGCAGCTTTTTCAACTCTTCCATGAGATTGTGCTTGGTGTGCAGGCGTCCGGCGGTGTCCGCCAGCAGGATGTCCACGTTTTTGGCGCGCGCGGACTCCACAGCGTCGAACATGACCGCGGCGGGGTCGGTTCCGGCCTGGTGGCGCACTATGGGAACATCAGAACGCTGCGCCCAGATTTCGAGCTGCTCCACGGCTGCGGCGCGAAATGTGTCGCATGCCGCAAGCATGACTTTCTTGCCCTGAGAACTGAAGAAATCAGCAAGCTTTCCAACAGACGTGGTTTTTCCCGATCCGTTGACGCCGATAACCATGATCACATTGAGCCCGGGCTCAAACTTCAGCGGATCTTGCTGATCTTCAGGTTGCAGCTTATCGGCCATGACCTGGCTGATCATGCCGATGAGTTCGTCCATGTCACTCGGCTTGCATTGGCGGTAGCGCAGGCGCATTTCATCCACCATGGATGTGGCCGTGTTCATGCCTACGTCGCCGAGAATCATGATTTCCTCGATCTGTTCCCAGAACTCCTCGTTCACGGCAACAGCGCGGCGCACAGTATGCACGACTTTGCTGACAATGGCGTCTTTAGTGCGGGTGAGCCCGCCCTTCAATCTTTGTATCCAGGACATTGATTCACTGCTCCAGGGAAACGGAAAGGACTTTGGTGTACCCCTCGGTGCTGTCCATTGTGATGCCGTAATAGTGGTCGGCGCCGATGAGGGTTCCCTTGTTGTGGGTGATGACCATGAATTGGGCCTGCTTGGAATACGTCATGAGCATGCTCTTGAACTTGGCCACATTGCTTTCATCCAGGCCCGCGTCCACCTCGTCGAGCAGGTAGAACGGACTGGGCTTAACTTTCAGAATTGCAAAAATCAGAGTCAGGGCTGTGAGCGCTTTTTCTCCGCCGGACAGCAGGCGGATGTTGCGCATGCGCTTGCCCGGCATCTGCACGTGGATCTCCACACCGGTTTCCAGGGGATCCGCAGGATTTGTCAGTACAATTTCCGCATCACCGGTCGCAAATATTTCCTGGAATGTCTCTTTGAATTTTTCATTGATTGCGTTGAAAGTTTCCAGGAACTGGTTGCGGCTGCGGTTGTCGTATTCGTTAACCATGTCAAGAAGAGTGACCCTGACTTCCTGTAAATCTTCAAGCTGAGACATGAGCAAATCATAGCGTTGCTTTTCGTCATCAAACTCGCCGATGGCCAGCATGTTGACCGGGCCCATGTCTTCGAGTTCTTTGCGGTACCTCTTGTACTCCGCCCTTTCGCCGGGCTGCACATCGGCTGCTTCTTCAAGGGCTGCGGCCTCGTCGGTGCCGGGAAACTCCTCGGAAAACACGCGGCGCTGCTCTTCGAGCTGGGCTTCGGTGCGTGCGCGTCTTATCTGAATCTGCTGTATTTGTTCGCGGGCGTCGGCCGCGGCCTGGTCCATATCGTCGATATCGCTCTCGTACTGCTTGATAGCGCGTTCGTGCTCGTTGAGTTTTTCCTGGCGCGCGGCCAGTTCTTTTTGCGCGGACTCCACTTCCCGGGCCAGTTCTTCGCCGCCCCCGCGTGATGCTTCAAACTCGGCCATGCGCGCGGTAATTTCCGCGTCCAGCCGGGTGCGTTCGGTTCTGCGCGATTCGGCCTGCTGCTCAGCGCGTTCAATCTCTTTTTCCCGGTATGTGACATTGTCGTCGATGGACCGGTTATCGTTCTTGCGGTCATTAAGCTTCATGCGCAGATCCTGGAGTAGAGCCTGGCGCTGGCGCCGGGTTTCCAGCATCTCATTGAGTAAAATTTCCTTGCGGTCAAGATCCTGTTTCTTGCCCTGGAACGCCTGTTGTTCGCTGTCCAGAGCCTGCTGCGCCTGCTGCTTTTCGGCATCCAAATTGGTGCGTTGCGCATCTAATTCGGCAACGGCTGCACCCCATGCTTCGAGGGCCTGTTCGTGGAATTGCATTTCTTTTTCCAGGGATGTTATTTCCGAGGTGCGCTCCACGTTGCGCAGGGATAATTTCTGGGATTCCTTTTCAGCATTCTGGAATTCGCGTTCCACGCGTTTGCTGTCGTCACGCAGGTCCGCGAGGCGATTATCGATAACGCGTATAGTTTCTTTTGCTTCGGAGATAGCCGCGTCAGCTTCCAGGCTGAGCTTTTTCATTTCCTCGCGCCCGCCCAGGCCTTCACCCAGGAACAGGATGCCATTCTGCAACAAGGCGTCGCCCGAGCGTGTGACCACGGCGAATCCTGCGGGCAGAGAGCCGGCAAGTTGCGGCACGCTGGCCGACGACTCCACCACGGCATAGCGCGACAGGAGTTTGGCCACGGGCGCGGCGATGTCTCCGGCGGCGCGCGCGAAATCGCTCAGCCGCCCGATTTCCCCGTCCAGAGCGGCCACGGGTGCATCTGGCAGCGCATCGGCCAGCAGGAACAGCAGTTCGCCCGCCTGCTTGGGCGTGAGCTTGTCGATGGACCCGGCCGCAGGCACCACCCATGCGTCCAGCACAGCGCCCAGGGCGCGGCGTACAGCGGCCTCGTATCCGGAATCGATTTCCAGCTCCAGGGGCAGGGGTTCGCCCTGGCCCATGCGAAGCCAGTCCCCGGCGCCGCCTGATTGCTTTTCGGCAGCTCGGGACACCGCGGCCAGATGCTCGGCGCGCGCGCGCTGATACGCCAAGGTGCTGCGCGCCTCATCGCGCTGCGCCACAAGGTCTTCCTCGTCCAGGCGCAGGCTGCGCTGGTCGGCGCGGAGTTGTTCAATTTTCCTGTCGGCGGCCTCGGCGTCCGAGCGTGCGCTGTCCCGCTCTGTACGGGCCTTTTCCAAGCGCCGGACAATGCCATCAATTATATTTTTTGTTTTTTCGCTTTCCCTGCTCTTATCAGCCAGGTTTCGGACCACAGACTCTGCGCGATCCGCGGCTCGGGACAGGGTGGAACGGTGTTGTTCAAGCCGGCCCCGCAGGGAATCCATGTCATTGCGCAGGGCGCTGATTTCGCGGCCGATGCGTTCCTCGCCATCGTCCCCGGTGTCCTCGCCCGTAGTCTGAAGCGCGGATTTGAGTTGTGTGTCGAATTGTGCAATTTCCACGTGGTTGGTTTCGCGGCGCTTGCACAGGTTATCGATTTCCGCGCGCAACTCGCCCACGCGCGTATCGTAGCCGCTGAGTTCCACCTCAAGGCGTTCCTTGGCCTGGCGCGACTGAGAAATGGCCTTGCGCAAAAAATCCAGAGCCTGTTGGTGATGTTCAAGGCGGCCCTTGAGCTGGCCCAGGTTCTGTCCTGCGATGCCAAATTCCACCTGTGCTCCGGCCAATTGTTCGCGATGCTCGGCGCGCTTTTCGCGGTAATCTCTGATGCGCGCACGCGCATTTTCCTCAATGGAACGCGACTCGGTCTCGGCCTCGTCATGGGTGCCGATAAGAACCAGGAGACGCTTGATCTCCGCAGCCATGACGCGCAGCTTGAGCCGCTCGATCTGCTCCATGAGTTCTTCGTAGCGCCGGGCCTGCTCGGCCTGGTTGCGCAGGGGTTCGAGGCGCTCTTCGATTTCCGTGAGCAGGTCGCGCAGGCGGGCCACGTTCTGGTCCGTGTCTTTTATTTTCTGGAGGGTCTTTTTCTTTTCAATCTTAAATTTATTGATGCCCGCGGCCTCGTCAAAAATCACGCGGCGGTCCGTGGGCGATAGGCCGATGATGTATTCCACATCACCCTGATTGATAATCGAGTAATTGAGTTTGCCCATGCCCGTGTCCATGAGCAGGTTGTGAATATCTTTAAGGCGGCAGGTCTGGCCGTTGATTTCAAATTCGCTGTCCCCGGATTTGAAGAAGCGGCGCACGATGGATATTTCGCTGTGTGGAAGTGGGAAGTAACCGTCCTCGTTGTCGAAAGTGAGTTTGACCTGCGCAAAGCCCAGGGGGCGCTTGGCGTCGCTGCCGTGGAAAACCACTTCTTCCATTTTGCGGCCACGCAGTGAGCGCACGCTCTGCTCACCCAGCACCCAGACCACGGCGTCGAACAGGTTGCTTTTGCCGCACCCGTTCGGACCCACGATGGCGGTGAGGCCGGGCTTGAGTTCAAAGTCAGTTTTTACGGCGAATGTCTTGAAGCCGTATAGAGAGACAGATTTCAGGAACATGATAATGTCGGAAAACCGCGGGGGCGTTTCATTCCATAATCTCTCGCAGGGCCGCCTCGGCCGCGTTGATTTCCGCTTCCTTTTTGCTGGTGCCGCGGCCCCGCCCCATTTCCCGGTTGTCCACGCTCACCGCAACAGTGAATTGTTTGCGGTGCTCAGGGCCTTTCTGAGAAACGGTTTTATATTGCGGCAGAGTCTTAAATCTTTTCTGAACGATTTCCTGCAATTCGGTTTTAAAATCCGCAATGGCTTCGATGGTATCCGCCTTAAGTATAACGGATTTCATGGATTCCAGAACAAAGCGCGACGTGTAATCGAATCCCTTTTCCAGGTACACAGCGCCCACCAGGGCCTCGAAACAGTCCACCAGGAACGCGGCATGCTTGCGGCCCGCGCCATGCAGCACTCCCTTGCCCACGCGAATAAAATCACCAAGCCCAAGTTCCTGGGACACTTTATACAGTGTGTCCTTGCTGACCAGGTGGCCTTTGATCTTGCTGAGCTTGCCCTGGTCATAGGCGGGATGCTTGTGAAATAGATAGCTGCAAATGGTGAGGGCGATTACGGAATCGCCCAGAAATTCGAGGCGTTCATAGCTGCGCGCCAGGCGCTTATCTTCGGGGATGGCATATTCACCCCAGAAAGAGGGGTGCGTGAGCGCGGCCTGCACGGTGGAGCGATAATTCAGATCCAGGTCCAGGCTGTCCAGCAATTCCGAGAGCGGGCGGGGAAAGCCCTCTTCGCTCACGTTCTCCCAGGAAGCCTTCACAGGCATCACCCAAGGCGCTTTTCGAGGTATTGCACAGCGTCACCCACAGTGGTTATCTGGATGGCGTCTTCGTCGGGCACTTCTATGCCGAACTCGTCTTCAATGGCGAGGATGAGATCGAAAATAATCACAGACGAGGCACCCAGATCGTCGCGGAACGACGCTTCGGGCACCACCTTGTCGGCGCTGATTGAGAGCTTGGCGAGGTCGGGATTCGTTACCACGACCTGAACCAGCCGGTCTAAAATGTCGGACATTGCGTTGCCTCCTGCGTTCAGCCTGTTGTTTTGACGGTTATAACGTTCTGTCCCTTGTAATAGCCGCACTTGGTGCAAGCGCGGTGCTGCATCTTGAGTTCGTGGCACTGCGGACACTCTGTGAGGTTGGGGGTCTGAAGCTGCCCTTTCCACACGGCCTTGCGGCGGCGGGTGCGTGAGCGTGACATTTTATATTTCGGAAGAGCCATGGTGTTCACCTCCTGACGGTTTGTCGCGGTCTTCGATGGCGCGCCGGCCTTTTCGCACAGAGTCCAGCGCGCTGGTGAGGCGTTCCTCGATGCCAGCCAGCAGGCTGTCGGCATACTTGTCGGCGCCGTGGCGCAATTGCTCGGCCTTGCGAAGGGCCTGATCGACAATGTCCCGCGCCGCAGCCTCGTCCTGCGGATCGTTTTCCGCGGCCGGGACCGCCGGCCCGGGGGCTGCCGGCTCCTGCATGGGCGTGTCCTCCGGCTCCGATGGGGCCGGTTCCGCGCTCTTGGCGAAGTGTTCGGACACGAGTGAACGCAACTCATTTATTATGGTAAATATCTTTTTTTCGTCAACTACAATTTTATTCATAAAAGAAAGGAAGAAGCCCTGGTTGATCTGCTCTTCGAGCTGATCGAGCACTTTCATGAAATCTCTGCCTGCTTGTTTCATCGTTTAATTCCGAACTTTTGATAGAGTCCCTGCGCCACCAGGGGGTGCACAAAATGGGTGACATCCCCTCCGTATTGCGCCACTTCCTTAATAATGGACGAGCTGAGGAACGAATATTCCGTGCTCGTGACAAGGAAGATGGTTTCCGCTGTGGGCAGCAGACTCTTGTTGATAAGCGCCATCTGGAATTCCATTTCAAAATCCGTAACAGCGCGCAACCCGCGGATAATCACGCGGATATTCTTCTGCTTCACATAATCCACAAGTAAGGTGTTGAAGCTGTCGATTTCCACGTTGGGCATATTCTTTGTGACTTCGCGCAGGAATTCCTTGCGCTCGTCGATGGTAAAGCACTGCTTTTTGTTGGGGTTATCTGCAACGGCCACCACAAGTTTATGCAGGGTGGGCGCCGCACGCTGGATGATATCCAGGTGCCCCTTGGTCACAGGGTCGAAACTTCCCGGATATATCGCCTTTACCCGGAGCCGTTCATCGATTCGTTTCGTTGCCATATTTCAATGTGCGTCTTTCCGTATTTTCGCGAATCCGTGCGGCGCAGCACACCTGTGCAATCCGCATCCACCGGCTCTTTACGTTCCAGAATCACGACAGCGTCCGGGCCAAGCAACCCGCCCCGGCCCAATATTTCGAGGGTGCTGAGTTGCACACCGCTCGCGTAGGGCGGATCCATGTAAACCACATCAAACACGCGGCCAGGGCGCCCTGCGCTTTGCAGCCATTTTGCAACATCGCGGGAAACGATCTCGACGCGGCCACCCAGGCCGAACGCAGATACATTATCCCTGATTGTGCGCAAGGCCGCAGCATTGCTTTCCACAAACACTGCGCTTCGCGCGCCCCGGCTGAGGGCTTCCACACCCACAGCGCCCGTGCCCGCGAACAAGTCCAGAAACGCCGCGCCCTCGATAATGGGGCCCAGCATATTGAACACGTTCTCGCGCACCCGGTCGCTGGTTGGGCGCAGGCCGCTGATCTGCCCCGGCGCTCCCTTGAGCTGCCGGCTCTTGAATTCTCCCGCAATAACCCGCATAATCCCCAGCCCGGCCGCAAAATTTCTATCGGGCACGCTTTTTACTATACCATGCCCCGGCCACACTGCGAACCCTTTACCTTCAATTATTGTTTGGTATTGATATTTTCATATGCCGTGGTACAACATGGAAAGGCTGTTTCCGGACACAATGCCGGAGGCAATAAGTCGAGAATGGACAGAGATGTGACTGTGCAGAGCAAGATTTCAAAATCCGGCGCATCGCCGGTCAATAAATGGGCCGTGCTCGCCACGGTCATGTGCGGGTTGTTCATGGTGGTCATGGATTTCAATATCGTTACCGTGGCCCTGCCCGCCATGATGCACGCATTCCACACCTCCGAGGAACACATCAAACTGGTCGTGGAATCCTATGCCCTGTCCTACGCGATCTTCACTTTGACCGGATCCTGGATCCGCGAACGCATCGGGATCAAAAACACCTTTGTGGGTGGCCTTCTGCTGTTCACATTTTCCTCTCTCATGTGCGGCCTGTCGTGGAGCCTGCCGTCCATGATTTTCTTCCGCATTATCAAAGCCGTGGGTGGCGGCATCATGATGCCCACAGGCTTCACCATGATGAGCGAAAGTTTTCCTCCCAACGAACGCGGCAAAGCATTCGGCATCTTTGGAACAGTCATTGTGTTCGCGCCCAGCATCGGACCCACCCTGGGCGGCTATCTGGTAGATTACTGGCACTGGAGCTATGTCTTCTTCATCAACATTCCCGTGGGCGCCGCCGTGTTCTTCCTGGCCTCGCGCGTGATGCGGGATACGCGCCCGCTCCAGCCCTCGCGGTTCGACCTGGCCGGGTTCCTCAGCCTGGCGGGCAGCCTGGCCGCCCTGCTCATCGCACTGAATATCGTGCGCGACCGAGGATGGACCGATCCGTTTATAGTGGGCCTGTTCACAGCGGCCATAGCTGCTTTTTTAATCTTCCTGTCCGCGGCATCGCGCGCCGCGCATCCCATCATCGAATTACGCCTGTTCCGCATTTTTCATTTTTCCATACTCTCAGTTCTCAATTTCCTGCGTTCATTCACGCTGTTCGCCCGCATCGTGCTCGTGCCCCTGCTATTCCAGAACGTGCTTGGCTTGTCCGCATTTCACACCGGGCTGCTGGTCATGCCCAACGCCATTGCCGCGGGTGTGACCATGCCAGCCATTGGACCATTCATCGACCGATTCGGGCCGCGCTGGTTCATTGTCTGGGGGTTTATAATCCAGGCCGCGGGCAGCTTCATGTTCTACAATATCGGACTGGCTACACCCGTGTGGTATATCGTGGCGTCTATGATTATTTTCGGCATCGGCTCCGGCATGTTGGGCACCCCCGTGACTTCCGCATCCATGAACGTTGTGCCCAAACGCTACATCGGACAGGTCTCCATTATCCTCACCGTAGTCATGCAGGTGGGCCAGGCGTTCGGCGTGGCGGTTTTCGGCACTATGGCCGTGATGCGCGCGGCCGCGTACGCACACGGTGCACCCATTTCCCAGCTCGCGCGCCTGGCAGGGTACCAGGAAGCGTTCATCGCAATGGGCGTGCTGTCCCTGATCAGCCTTATCCCGGCGCTCGGCACATTCGGCATACCCCCGGCGCATGAACACAACACGCCCATCCACCTGCCAACGCCCATGGAATGATATCCGCGCCATTTCACATTACAATATGCAAAACCCGCAACCCGGGAGCACACATGAACAGATTCGCCCGACTTGCAGCAGGAATCATATCAGCCTTCATGGCGGCTTTGGTCTGCGCACATGACGCGCGCGCCGCGGATGCGCCCGCACAGCACGCCGCCCTGCCCGCGTCCGCCACCCTTTTTCCAATACTCGTGACACCCCCATTCGGCTTCGACGCGTTTCACGTGCAGGGGCTTGTGGTCACGGACGATCACTTCTTCCTCACCAGCGTGGACAAGAGCACGACCACGGCCATAATTTTCAAAATCAACAGAGCGGACAACACACTGGCCGGCCAAAAAGTCATATCCAAGCTTTTCGACTTCCATCCCGGAGGCATGGATTACGACGGCACATATATCTGGGTGCCCGTGGCCGTATACGATGACAACAGCCATACGTACATGACCATCGTGGACCCCGCCACACTGCGGCACAAAGTCGTTTTTGAAGTCCAGGACCACATCGGCGCCGCAGCGCGTATCGGGGACATGGTCATCGGCGCGAACTGGAACGCCAGGGACTTTTATTTCTTCACGCTCAAAGGCGAACTCATCGACAAAAAACCCAGCCCCACGGGCATCGGATATCAGGACTGCAAGGGCGTGAACGGGTTTCTCATGTGCACGGGCGGCGGCTTCCTTGACTGGATTGATGTGGATAAATGGGAGCTTGCCAAACGCTACACACTCGGAGAATCCCTGGCTGGCTCGCCCCTGAGCCGCGAGGGCGTTGCATGGAACCAGGGCAACGTGTTCTTCCTGCCGGACGACGGCGAGCAGGGCAGAATATACGGGTTCTCCTTCACACCCCAACAACAGCAACCGGAGTAAATTCCCATATGGACAGGAACAGTGCAAATCATCATTTTGCCAGCGACAACTGGGCTGGCGCACCCAAGGAAATCATTGAAGCCCTGGCCCGGGCCAACAGCGGGCACGCACCCGCATACGGCGGCGACGAGTGGACCGCGCGCGCCCGGCAACTGCTCCAGAAACAGTTCGGAGCTTGCGCGGTTTTCTTCCTTGGCAACGGCACCGCGGCCAATGTCCTGGGCCTCAGCGCAGCACTCAAACCGTACCAGAGCGTGCTATGCTCATCCGTGGCGCACATCTATGTCGACGAATGCGGGGCCGTGGAAAAATGGACCGGAGCGCGCCTGGAACTTGCTCCGCACCGGGACGGAAAAATCACACCCGAATCGCTTGAGCCGTTTCTGCTCGTTGCCGGCAACCCGCACCAGTCCCAGCCCGCCGTGGTATCCATAACCCAGGCCACGGAGCGCGGCACCGTGTACACCGTGGACGAGATCAAGGCCCTGGCCGATTTCGCGCACACACACGGCATGCGCCTGCACATGGACGGCGCGCGCCTGGCAAACGCCGCCGCATCCATGGATGCACCCCTGGCGGATATTACGCGCCTGGCCGGCGTTGATATCCTGAGCTTCGGCGGCACAAAAAACGGTATTCTCTACGGAGAAGCTGTGGTATTTTTCGACCCCGAACCCGCACGGGAATTCCAATGGATCCGCAAACAGGGCCTGCAGCTCATGAGCAAAATGCGATTCATCGGCGCGCAGTTTGAAGCCCTGCTCAAAGACGGCCTGTGGCTGCGCAACGCCAGCCACGCCAACGCCATGGCCACCCTGCTCCGCGCACAGCTTGAAAAAATCAGCGGTGTGGAGATCTGCCACCCCACGGATATCAACATGGTGTGGTGCCGTTTCCCGGCAGATGCAGTCACCGAAATCCGCAGCCATTACCAATTCCACATCGAAGATGCCGCACATCAAATCGCACGGCTGGTCACCTCGTTCAACACCACTGAAAACGATGTTATGGATTTTGCGGATGTGGTAAAAAAAGCAATCGGCGGATAAGGATACAAAACAACTTCTGAAATTCAATCAAACTTATCTACAAACCCCAGGCGCATGGCCAGGCGCACCAGTTCAGAATTATTGTTCAAATTCAATTTGTCCATGATGCGTGATTTATAGGTGCCCACGGTGCTGATGCTGAGCTTGAGTTCATCGGAAACATTCTGAAAAGATTTTCCCCTGGCGATAAGGATAAATACCTGCATTTCTCGGTCGGACAGGCATGCGAGCGGGTTTTCGGGATCCGTGCGGCCAGTCAGGGCCTGGCGCATGGTGATGCGTTTCATAATGGAATCGGTGATGTACACGTCACCCGCGGCCACCTTGCGGATGGCGTCCGGCAGTTCCTCGGGGGAGATGCCTTTGACCAGGAAACCGGACACGCCCGCGCGCAGCAGGCGCAGGGCATATTCTTCACTCTCGTGCATGGTGAGCACGAGTATCTTGATTGCGGGACTCTGCGCCAGCACGCAACGTGTGGCTTCGAGGCCGTCCATATCGGGCATATTCAAATCCAGGAGCAGGATATCCGGCTTGTGCTCCAGGCACAAAGCGATGGCCTCGGCGCTGGTTCCGGCCTCGGTCACCACGCCCATGAAATTCTCCTTGTGATATACCGGCGCCGCGCGTGTGATGACCAGTCCCTTGCCAGAATTATCCACGTAGGCGTCCAGCCACAGGCTGCTTCCCGTGGGATTGTTCCGCGGGATGAGCGCATGCCACTGCTGTCCGTTATAGGCGTGAAGAAATACATCGCGCAGAGCACGGTTCTCCGTGTTTTCAATGCGCGGCTTAATTGGCTCCCATGGGTAGGATATGGCAAAATTATGTTTGGACAGATAAAAACTCCAGGCAAAATAGAGTTTTGTACTGCCCCAGGCCCCAGAGATTACCCCAGGCCCCTTTGGGTTCCGGGGGCGCACCGTCCAAAGAGTAGTAATTTCCCTGCGCATCATATTGCAACCTAACCATGAGCGGAGACGTGGCCGCACCCGTGTCGGTCATGGCCATGTAATCCTGAGCCCACAGTTTCATTCGCGACACATGATTCGGTTGTAAAATACGGAAATCGTTTTAGCCAGGTTTTCCTGCAAAGCATAAACCTACAACATTATCTATTGGGTTTCATTATTGATATTTTATGCAACGGAAATTATAAATGACACTTTTTATCCACAAAGACATGGACAAGTGGAAAAGCGCGGGAATGGCCAGCGTGAGCAAAGCGCCGTCAGCTTGAGAATTTGCGGGCGGTTTCAAAAATGGTGTCGAGGCGCCCGCTTGCGGGCCTGAGAGCCTTGCTCAATTCCTCCTGGCTGTAATTATCCTGAAGAAAGCGCGGCACATCAATTTTCCGGCCCCAGCACTCGATAATGCGGGGGCAGGGAAGCGTGTCATTGGTTTTGCGGCAGTGAACAAAAGGCACTTCACCACCCAGTGTGGGGCAGCGCCAGAATTGCTTATCGTCGAATTCCTCTTTACTCATGCGAATCATTCCTCTTTCCCGGATTCCTCGCCTGTTTCCCGATTCTGTGAATCAAGAGAATCGCGCAGGTCGCGGATTTCGTCGCGGGTAGCCAGTCCCAGGTCAGCCAGCAGGCCGGATATGCTATTTTTGATGTCGCTCTCAATGCGGTCGCGGCGTTCCTTGGCGCGCAGCAGAAAGGCATCATATACTTCTTCGCCGGTTTCCACCAAATCATCCAGGCCGGAGAACCCGTTTTGTGCGGTGGAGTCCTGATTATGAACGCCGGACGCGCGCGCGCCGCCGCCGAGCACTTTAAGCAGGCCCAGTGCGGCCAGTGCGGGTTTGCTCAATCGTATGGGCATGTGTGATGCGCTCCCGAAGGTGTTTGTGATTACGTATCGAGAAGATTCTCGATACGTTCAATGCGCTGCGCCAGGGCCATGAGATCGTCGCGTGTGACCACGCCCAGGTTACGCATGGTAAAATCCATCTGCTCCCTCACGATGTCCGTTAGAACACGGCGCTCGTTGTCGGCGCGGCCCGCCAGTTTATCGATCACGGCGCCAGCGTCGCTCTGCTTGATGCCGCCCCGCTCCACCATACCGCTGACAATGCTTTCAATACGTTCGCGGGTGAGCGTGTACACGCCGAGGCCGGCCATCACAAGCTCTTTTAACGAACCGCCGGAAGCGGCCATGGAATCACCTCTTTACATGTGTGGGCAATGCGTTGCCGCATTCCCTGAAATTATACAGTTACGCATATGCTTTTCCAATTTGAAACCCGAATCCGAACGCGTGGGCAAATGCACAACCACCTGAAGTATTACTGGAGAAAATATGCGTTACACTTTGAATGGCGTTCAGGTAATCGCGCCCAGAGTGGTGAAACTGGCGCGGCCGTGCTTCACGCCTTTGGTGGAAATGAGCGTATCGCCCAGGCTCGCCAGGTCGCGGCCCCGCCCGCGCATGACCAGCACTTCGAGGCAGTTGTGCCTGTCCACATGCACATGCAGTGTGGCCACAATGTTGGCGATTTCATCATGCTGCGCCTGAGTCAGTTTCTGAGACAGCTCCCGGGATTCATGACTGTAAACAATGGACACTACGCCCATGGCCTGGCTTTCTCCGCCATCCCATTCTTCTTTAACAAGCTGGTCGCGAATCAAGTCCCGAATCGCTTCGGAACGATTGTGATATCCCTTGCGCTGCATATATGAGCCGAACTTGTCGAGAAGATCTTCTTCTATAGAAATTCCGAACCGAACCATATTTTCCATAATGCATTCTCCATACTGAGTGTGACGATTCAGTAAAAAATTAACACCGGTATTTTAGTGCGCCCCTGAACATAAATCAAATAAAAACAGCACAAACATGTCATGCCGCTGGCAGTTTGAACAAAGGATCCGCAAGGGTGTAAAACAGAACGGCCCCGTAAAGCGCGGGGCCGCCCGGGATAACCTGCTATGAAACCGTGGGGCGTGTTGCCCCGTGGAAACCGTTTAATCCAGTTTGCCCACGACTTCCTTGTATTGCGCAACCAGTTTGCGCGCCTGGGCCGCGCTGCCTCCTTCGGCCACCACATGAACCAGGGGCTCTGTGGGATCGGGGCGAATCATGACCCATGAGGACTTGTTGATATCCATGCGCACCCCGTCCGTGAGGTCGAGGTTGCGTTTTTTATATTTGTCCGAAACCACGCGCATAAGCTTGCCCTTGCTTTCCCAGGTGATTGGCATGGTTTCGCTGTGCATGTGCACATCCGGAATTTGGTCGTTGAGGTCGGTGATGGAGATATCGTATACGGCCTTGTATTCGAGAATTTTGATGATGGACATCATGGCGTCGAACGCGGGCTGATGGCTGGGGAAAATGAAGCCACCCTTGATGTCGCCTGCGAATATGATGCCGGGATCCTTGTCTGTTTTGGTCATGAGGGATCTGGAATTGGCCTGGGTGAGAATCATTTCTCCGTCGATGTCGCTGATGATGGAGCGGACGATATTGGGCGTGTTGGCCTGGCATGCGATAATCGGGTGGGTTTCCTTGTGAGCGATGAGGCGCAGCATGAGGGCCAGGAGACGCGGGCCGGAAATCACGCGGCCTTTTTTGTCGATAAGGGACACTTTTTCGGCTTCGCCGTCCACCATGATACCCAGGTCGGCCTTAAGAGAGCGGCAGATTTTGGACAGTTCGCCCAGGCCGGCCTTGTCCAGGGCCGAAGCGCGCGGCGTAATAGAAGGATCCATATAAGCATTCACGGACACCGCATCGATGTTGAGCCCGCTGAGCACCGGGGGCATCATAGTGGAGAGGCTGCCGTTGGAATAATCCATGACAATGCGGTACTTGCGCTCGCGGATGGCATCGGCATTCACACACTTATAGAAATGATCCAAATAGTGGTCGAGGTAGCGGCCGTCGTAGCGCAGCACGCCGACCTCGGTCATATCGGTGCGCCGGTAATCCTCGCGGGTGAAGATAGCCTCGATTTTCCGTTCCTTGCCCGTGGAAATATTGATCCCGTTTTCATCGAAAAATTCGGACAGGAGCATCTCGGGCATATAGGGGGAAATACGGGTATGCACGCCCCCTGCGGCGCCCGTGGATCGCACCATATGGCGCGAGATAGGCAGGGGCGCGGAGCGGATATCCACAACATCCACGCCCATGCTCATGAGTCCTCCCACCAGGGAGCGCTTGATCACGCGGGACATCTTGTGCGGGCTGCGGCTCACGATTACGGTGCTGCCCTGTGGGAGGAAAGCACCATATGCCGAACCCAGGCGCGCGCCGAATTCCGGGGTATATTCCACATTGCCTACACGCCGCACACCCAGGGCGCTGAACAGGGTGGTGGGCCAGTTCTGGGCGTACACCACGTTCATATTAACGTCCGCGCCCGAGGGGATGGTTTTCTCGGGCCAGATTTTAATCTGCGTGCGCACGCGCGAGTCTTTGCCGATGATGCAGGAATCGCCGATGATGGCGCCGTCCTGCACGCGCACGTTCTGGTTGAGCACGTTGTTGCGCAGTATCACCGAACCCACCACGCGCGCGGACTTGCCCACGTATGTGTTATTAAAGATGATGGACCGGGTCACGGATGCTTTTTCATCGATGATGCAGTTATCGCCCACCACTGTATATTCATTAATTACAGCGCCGCTCTTGATGCGGCAGTTGGCGCCGATGATGGACTTGGGATGAATTCTGGCGTCCGGGGATATTTCGGTTTTCGCGCCCACCCAGGCGCCGCTGTCCAGTTGCTTGCCGGGAATATCCATTTTGATTTTCCCGTCAAATGCGTCTTCATGCGCCTCGCGGTACTGTTTCAGGTTCCCGATATCGCACCAGTACCCGGGCTGCACACTGCCGAAGATGGGTTTTTTATCGTCCAGGAGCCTGGGGAATATATCGTTGCTCCAGTCGTATTTCTGACCCGGTTCCATAAGCTTGAGCACTTCGGGTTCAATGATATAAATGCCGGTATTCACGGTGTCGCTGAACACCTCGCCCCAGCCTGGTTTTTCCAGAAAGCGCTCAATGCGTCCTTTGTCGTCAATAATAACCACGCCGTATTCCAGGGGCGTGGACACGCGGGTAAGCACGATGGTGGCCAGGGAGCCGGACTTTTTGTGAAAAGCCACGGCTGCGGTCAAATCGATATCCGTCAAACAGTCGCCGCTGATGATGAGAAAGGTTTCATCCAGATGAGGCTCAAGCAGTTTGACGGCGCCGGCTGTGCCCAGGGGGCTTTCCTCCACCGAGTAGGCCATGTTCACGCCCAGGGATGAACCGTCCCCGAAAAAGCTCTGGATTTCATCCCCCATGTAATAAAGCGTGACGAAGATATCATTAAATCCGTGCGCCTTGAGGTTGCCCACGATGTGTTCGCTCATGGGCCTGTTGCACACGGGCACCAGGGGTTTGGGACGATGCAGTGTCATGGGGCGCAGGCGCGAGCCTTCTCCCCCGGCCATCAGGACTGCTTTCATAATGAATGCTCCCTATTCTGAACAATTTGGACTTTTATGGTGAACGGACTGTTGGGTAAGTTCTGCGGATGAAACCCGCCGCATTGCAGATGCGCGATGTTTGTGGCCCTGCGGTTTGTAGGCTTTGCGGGTTCTGGAATCATGGATCTCTCAAAAGAGCAAACAAATGTGGCCGTTCATGCAGCGTGTGCGTGGTTCAGCCTTTTCTTTGTTTTTCGATGTTCAGAATAAATTCCACTTCACCACGGCCCATGCCTACTTCCTGGGCGATCAGTTCGCTGGACATGCCTTTGCGTGCGAGGCTGAGAATGGCTGTGCGGCGCTGGTTCTGCCCCCCGCCGGAATTTGTCCGGTTATTCACATTATTGGCCTGGCGCGCTTCGGCGGCTTCGCGCCGCGCCTGATCCCGGGCAATCTTTGGCAGATCCATGGAATCCAGGGTGCTGATGCGGTCATCAGCTTCCTTGATGAGCTTCTGCAGGCCCGAAATGCGGATATCAAGTTTCTCAAACATCTCATCGGAAAAATCCTGGAGTTCGCGCTGCATGAGCATGTTGTCATGCACCAGTTCACCGGGTCCATCGCTCTCCTTGGACTGTGAATGGTTCACGCTGCGCCACAGGAAAAAGAAAAGGGCGATATTGGTAATCAGCAGAATGACAACAAGCGCTTGCAGTCCCATAGGTCACGTCACCGGGTAGACCGACTGGATAATATCGCCGGTCATGCGCACGCGGGCATAAGCCACGCGAGCGAATCGTTTTGGGATTTTTGAATCCTCGGGCCGCATATGGAATGACAGGCGGCCGGAGAATGTATCGAGCTTGAGATTGTAGGCGCGGTGCAGGGGCACGGGCTCGTAGATGCCGATGAGCTTTATTCCGGAATAGGATTGTCCGTGCTCGTCTGCAAGACGGGTGATGTATTGTGAGATGCGCGGGTAATCAAGATATTTGAGATTGATCATGTCACGCGTTTGCGGCATGTCATCCACATGCACGGTTTTAAAGGATACCATATCCGAAGTGACCATGCGCAGTTCATGGGTGCGCGGCTGCGCCGGACGATCCAGTGGAATCTTTTTTGTAGCCGCCACAGGTGCTGCCTTATAAAACGTCATGCCATGAGTGGGAATATTTTTTTGTTCGTCTGTGATGAGCGGGATGTCATGGGACGCAGCATCTTGCGTGGCAAGAGACATGGAAGAAGTGCCGCAGGGCTGTGTAAAATCCAGGCGGTGTGTTTGTGCGAAAACCGAATCTGCGGCCACGGGCACAGCGGTTGTGGTTTGAGAAATATTCTCATGCAAATCCAGGGCGCTTGTGCGCGCGGGCAGAGCCATGTCGACTTTCTTTGTGCGTACAGAAAATATCATTTAGCGTCGCGCACCATGTCCGTAAGAATTTCCTTGAGCGCGGCCTGCACGCGCGTGGCTGGCTCGAGGAGGTCCATGGTGCGTCCCAGGTCGGCGAGCACAGTTTTGAGGCCGGCCATGGCGGGTGCGTTTTTGCGATCCACCTTCAGGCGCAGGGGTTCGCGCACGGTGGCGATCTGGATCAAAGCTTCGCTTTCGCTCACATCCACGGATTCGCCGTGTTTTTGAAGGGGTTCCTTGGCGGCCTTGCTGAGCTGAACAAACGGGAAATTAAAGGTGCGCGTAAGAAGGTAGTATTCTGCATCGGGCACCACAAGCAGATCGGGCTTGTTCTCAAGGTCGGTGAGCAGGCACTTGGCCAGGCTCTCGCACTTGAGGAACCGTTCCATGGATTTGCCGTAAAGCACCTTCTGCACGCGCCCCGGGTTCACCAGCTCCGTGTGCCTGAATTCCACGGGCACGCCCACGCGGTCTGTGATGAGCACGCCGCCGATATATCCCGCGCGGGGATCGCCCAGGATGTCGATATATCCGATTCTGGTTTCCGCCATGGCGGGATAATCCTCCGGAGTAAATTTTTGTCAGATAATCTTAACGCCCAGGGTGCGGTCCAGTTCCTTGAGAGCGAACTCGTGGGCCGCGCGGTCGAACGTATCCACACAGCGGCGATCCACCACCACATTGCAGCCCCTGCTCCGGGCATCCGCAGCCGTGTAGAGTACGCAAATATTCGTGCACACGCCGCACAATTCCAGGGTGTTGATATTCTGTTCCTTGAGAAGAGCTTCAAGGCTGGTTTCAAAAAAACCGCTGAATCGCTTTTTGGGAATGATTGGGTCAGACTCCGCGGGACGCAGATCCTTGTACACTTCGGCGCCCTTGGAACCGGCTGTGGCGTGGGGTGGAAACATTTTGAACTCTGCATCGTCCTGGTCGTGATTATCGCACAGGTAGATTACTGGCATGCCCTCTTCCCGCGCCGCTGCGATTTTCTTCTGTATTTCGGGGATGATTTTTTTCACGGTGTCGCCCACATAAAGCGCTCCGTCCGGCGCCACGAAATCATTCAGCATATCTATGATAATCAATGCACGGTTTGGCATTTTTAATGTCCTTTCCTACGAGCGCATGATGTCTGCACTGATGGTATAGCCGGTGCGCTGTTCCCACTCTTTGTAGCGCGAGTCCACGGTTTTCACAGCGTCGGGAACCTCGGGCAGTCGGCCCACGGTAAGGTTATTCCTTTTCATTTCCTCGTTGAGGATACGGAAATAACTGATGGCGCTGACCAGCAAACGCTCCACGTTCTTTTCAAGGCCCGAGGGGGCGGCCATGAGCGCGGCCATGAGTTCGTCGGACAGGCGCTCCACATTGCCCTGTCTGAAATACGCCAAGCCCAGGAGTATGCGCAGCCCGGGCACAAGCTTGTTGTCCCGGCATTTGCGGATGCTTGCCTGGAGCGACTCGATGGCGCTCATATAATCCTGTTCATTGAACTTATCATCGGCCTGCTGGAACGTGTCGCCGCATGTGGCCTGTGTAAGCTTGGGCCGGTACTCGCTGTTAAATGTTTCCAGGAGCATGCCCGGGAATCGCACCATGAGACCGTCTATGCTTTGCACGGCTCGCCCGGTTTCGGGCAAAGCCGGCTCCGTTGTTCGCACGGCTGCGGCCGCAGCCTGGTCCGCAACTTCGGCCTCGGGTTCCGGGGCGTTGCCGTCATCGGGCTGGTCCACACTTGCAACGGGCTGATCTGCGTCGCCGGCATCGCCGCCAAATTCTCCGGCGTCATCACCTTCCCGGCGCTTGCGATCTTCTTCGATTTCCCGCAGGCGCTGTTGCTGGCGTTCAACCTTGCGCTCGGCTTCAATCGTGTCCACTTCGTCCTGTGGCATGTCACGGCCGTCGAGCAGGGCTTCCAGCAACACACCGTCCAGCATTTCTTTTTCCATCAATTTCTCCGCAACCAGCGTAAGCCGTTCAGAATGCTCTGTGAGCAGTTTTTCTGTTTTGCGGTAGCATCGCTCCACGATTTTTCGAATTTCCTGGTCGATCTGGAATGCCACGTCTTCGCTGTAATCGCGCCCCTCGGCCAGGGCGCGGCCCAGGAACACGTTCTCCTCTTTATCTCCAAATGTCAATGGACCGAGATTCTCGCTCATGCCGAATTCACAGACCATCTTGCGGGAAATCTTTTTAACTTTTTCCAGGTCGTTGGCGGCGCCCGTGGTGATGTGGTCGCGGCCGAACACGAGTTCCTCGGCCATGCGCCCGCCCAGAAGCACGCAGATATTGTCCAGCAATTCGCTTTTGGCGGTCATGTACTTATCTTCAAGGGGCAACTGCAGAGTGTAGCCCAGGGCCATGCCCCTGGGCAGGATGGAAATCTTATGAACCGGATCCGTGTCGGGCAACAGGCGCGCCACAAGGGCGTGGCCGGCCTCATGGAAAGCGGTGATTTTTCGGGATTTTTCGGACATGAGCCGGCTCTTGCGCTGGGGGCCGGCGATGTTGCGTTCGATGGCTTCTTCCACCACGTCCTGTGTCACAGTTTTCTGATTGCGCCGCGCGGCCAGGAGCGCGCCCTCGTTCATCACATTCTCAAGGTCCGCGCCCGTAAATCCGGGCGTGCGCCGTGCGATGATTTCCAGATCCACGTCCGAGGCCAGCTTTTTGTCACGGGCATGCACTTCGAGGATGGCGCGCCGGCCAACCACATCCGGGCGGTCCACCACAATGCGCCGGTCAAAGCGGCCCGGCCGCAGCAGCGCGGGGTCCAGAACATCAGGGCGGTTGGTGGCGGCGATCACAATCACGCCCACGTTGGGGTCGAACCCGTCCATTTCCACCAGCAACTGATTGAGGGTCTGCTCGCGCTCGTCGTGGCCCCCGCCCAGGCCTGCTCCGCGCTGTCGGCCCACGGCGTCGATTTCATCCACGAACACCAGGCAGGGCGCGCTCTTCTTGGCCTGGTCAAACAGGTCGCGCACGCGCGACGCGCCCACACCCACAAACATTTCAACAAAGTCGGAACCGCTCATATGGAAGAACGGCACCTTGGCCTCGCCGGCTACGGCACGGGCCAGCAGGGTCTTGCCCGACCCCGGGGGCCCAATCATGAGCAAACCTTTGGGAATCTTGGCGCCGAGTTCCTGGAACCGCTTGGGTTCCCTGAGGAACTCGATAACTTCCTCAAGTTCTTCCTTGGCCTCGTCCACGCCGGCCACATCCTTGAACGTCACGCGCACCTCGTTTTCCTGCAAACGCTTGGCCCGGCTGCGCCCGAAATTCATGGCCTGGTTGCCGCCCACATTGGACTGGCGCATGATCAGAAACCACAACCCCAGAAAAAACAGAGCGGGAATCACAATCATATAAAGCAGAGACCCGAAATTCTCTTTGAATCCGGGCGGCTCAATGGACACGTTCACGCCCTGCTTGCTCAACTGCGCCAGCACATCGTCCACGGACTTGCTTTCCTTGGGAACGCTGACCGTAAACGCATCGCCGTTCTTGAGCTTGCCGTGAATCTTGGACTGAGTGTCCATGTACTTGATTTCGGCGATCTGTCCTTCTTTTTCCGAATACTCGATGAACTTGCTGTACGATATCTTCTCGGCATCCGTGCTCAGCGGATTCTTAACCACGTACGACAGAACAAGCACAGATATAACGATGATGATTAAAAAAGAATATCGTGACAGGTTGTTCGGCACTTTACTATTTCCCATAATTCATTTCTCCACACAAAAGCAAGGCCCGCCATGAGCCAGCCTGTTCACTATTTTATACAGTATAATAACCATAAAATCAAAATAGCTGGAGCACAATGTCCATATCAAGAAGCAATAACAATGGGGGCAGGCCTTCGAGTTCCCACCCCATGCGCTAAACCGCGCGCCGGATGCGGAAACAAATCGGCACTTCTATTTCCCCCGGCTTATCATTAGAATAAGAGAGCACATGAAGCATAACCAGTCACATCGCACACCATCCTCTGCACTGCAAACCCTCATCGTCATAGCTATGGTGCTGGTGTTGCACGCAGCAGGCGCACGCGCCGCGCAGACCGGTGGATTCACGGTCCGCTCCGCTCCTTATGTGGGCCGAAGTGAAGCCGTGGCCTTTACCGAGCGCCTGGGCGAACGCGGCTTCCACCCCGTCATCCGCACAGAACAATCCAAGGGTGAAGAATTCTACTACCTGGAAATGGGCGTGTTCAATAATATGGACCAGGCCCTGGAACTGGTGTTTCTGCTACGCGGACAGAACTTCGACTTTTTTGTTGTGGGTGCGGAAAACACCGGCGGCGAAACAGCGCGCGGCGCCCTGGTGCAGCCGGATAAAATGGCCCGCATCTTCCCGGGCCAGGCTGGCCCGGCCGTGGACCAGATCAGCCTGCTCGAAAATATCGTGGTCAATGAAGTGCCCTCCCCGGACCAGGCCAGAACATGGACCGGCGGCACAGGCCCGGACTCGGGCTTCATCACCAGCCGCCGCATGTTCCAGTTCCAGGACACAGGCCCCCAGGCCCCGGATGTCACCGACGTGGCCATGCGCCTGAGAGACATCGCGTGGAGCCTGCGCAGCGAGGGCCGCGATGTAGTCTTCGAGGGCGAAGCGGCCACCACACAGTCCGAATCCGGCGTTCTCGTGGGCATGTACGAAACCCGCGCCCAAGCCGACGCCCTGGCCGGAGAACTGCGCAGCTATGGCTACGACATCCTGGTGCAGCAATACCCCACAGCAGATGGCGAACGCTTCCTGATTTACGCCCAGGCCGATGACACGCCCAGCGAAATTTCAAACAACGACATCCCAAAGCCAACCGCGGACTCGAATATTCTCAAACTTACAGGACCGCGCCGGGGCAACACCATTTCCCCGCCCACACACAACAACGGTCCCATTACATACCCCCAAAGCCCCATAGGCGAATAATCCGCCTTCCAAGCCCTGCGGCTTGCGGGCGACACGCCCGCGCATTACAATGTTCGCAAATCGCTTGGACCATATCTGATGCTCAACGTTCTGCTCATTCAACCGCCCTACGTGCAAGTGCCGGGACGCTTCAACCAATCGCCCCCGGTGCCCCCGCTCGGCATCGCTTACCTGGCCGCTTACATCCGCCGGGAAATGGCGGGCCGCGCCCAGGTGCGCATCATCGACGCATTCTCCCTGGGCTGGGACCAGCAACGCGTACTGCTCGAAATCCGCGAACAGGCCCCTGACGTGGTGGGCTGGACCACCGTCACACTTACCGCCAATTTCGTCAAGCACACCGCCCCCCTGGTGCGCAAGCACCTGCCCGAAGCACTGCAAATCGCAGGCGGCCCCCACGCGTCCGCTCTGCCCGGCGACCTGCTCCCTGAAGTCGACGCCACTGTGCAGGGCGAAGGCGAACTCACGCTCCACGAACTGCTTGAGCGTAAAACCGCGGGACGGGACTGGCGCGATGTGCAGGGCATCTCCTTTATGGACGGAGCACAGGTTATTGAAAACCCGCGCCGCGCCCTCATCCAGAATCTCGACTCCCTGCCCTTTCCCGCACGCGACCTGCTGCCCATGCACCTGTACGAACACCACTACCCCTACAAAACACGCAACCGGAATTTCGCCACCTTCTTCACTTCCCGCGGCTGCCCCTTTAAATGCGCATTCTGCACCCAGCACGTTGTCTGGGGCGGCGTGGAACGCGACCGCAGCATGGACAACACGTTTGAAGAAATCGAACACCTCATCCGCGACCACGATATCTCTTTCATCTTTTTTTACGACGACACATTCACCCTCAAACGAAAGCGCGTGGAAGAATTCTGCAACCGGCTCATTGAAGAAAAACTTCCCCTCAAATGGTCCTGCCTCACCCGCGCCGACTGCCTGGACGAAGACATCATCCTCCTTATGAAACGTTCCGGGTGCGTGGAATTCCAAATCGGAATTGAAAGCGGCAGCGACGTGGTCCTGGATTCCATTAAAAAGAAAGTGCGCCTGGACACACTCAAAGAAACCTTTAATATCATCCACAAGCACGGCCTTCGCACCAAAGGCTTTTTCATTCTTGGCCACCTGGCCGACACCAAGCACACAATGCGCGAAACCGTGAACACCGCCATCGCCCTGGACCCCTCATGGGTCTTCTTCTCAACACTCATCCCCCTGCCGGGCTCCGAACTCTACGAAACCGCAAAACAAAAAGGCTATCTCGAAACCGCGGACTGGGACCAATTCAACTACCATAACTTCCCCATCATCCACACCGAAAACTTCACGGCCGCGGAACTGGACCGTATCCGCCGCCTGGCCTACCGCGAATTCTATCTGCGCCCCCGCAAACTCGCAGCCTATGCCGCCGACGTAATCACATCCGGCGGATACCGCCGCATGTTCAACAACTTCCTCGCCTTCATGGACCTGTCTTCCTCATCACACTGATTCGCCCCGGCCCCCTCTTAATAGACATTTCCCTTTTTCGCGCTTTGGGATAGAATTAAAAATGAACCAACAGCACCCATGGAAGCACAGAGCCAGACACATTGCTAAAAACACTCATCATCATTCCCCCGGACCCGCGGGGCCACGAATACACACGCGAAATGCGCTGCCAGGAAAAACGCGAGGTTCTTGGCACCCTCAAACCACCGCTCACGCCCGCGCTTCTGTGCGCCCTGTTCCGCGAACACAACATCCCCTTCATGGCCATTGAAAACCTCAGCGCCGCGCACGCAGCCGCACACATGCAGCACAAGGGATTTTCTCCAGATCTCATCCTTATGCCCACATGCACGCCCACTATCACGCGCGACATGGATTTCGCTAAAAAACTCAAACAAATAACTGGAGCAACAACAGCCGCATTCGGCCCGCACACATCCGGCATCCCCATCCAAACTCTCGAAGAATTCCCGGGCCTGGATATTGCACTCGTGGCTGAGCCCGAACAAGCCTGCCTGGCCCTGGCCAGGGCGCAGGATCCCGCCTCCGTGCCAGGCCTCGCATACCGGCACGCAGACCGCGGCATCGTTCTGAACAACCCCCAATCCGCAGACTCCAATCTCGACTCCCTGCCCATTCCGGACTGGAGTCAGTTCGACCTCTCACGCTACCGCGTGCCCCTGTTCGGGAAACGATTCCTGCTCGTAGAACTGTCGCGCGGATGCCCCTACCACTGCAACTTCTGCGTTGTCCCACTCACCCACGCGGGACGGGTGCGCGAAAAATCCACGGACCGCGTCATCCGCGAAATAAAACACCAGAAAAAAACACATGGGATTTCATTTTTTTATTTCTGGGGAGACACCGCAGTCTATAACCCGTGCACCATGGAGGCCCTGGCTGACCGCATCATCAGCGAACACCTGGACATCCAATGGATATCCAACACCAGGCCCGAAGCCATAATCAACATAGATTATGCACGCAAACTGCAACGCAGCGGGTGCCGCGTACTCAGCATGGGTGCGGAATCCGGCGACCCCGGCACCCTGGCCCGCATGGGCAAAAACCTGGACATCAGCAAACTCAAAGCCGCCGTGCGCACCCTGCGCGCCGCAAAGATCCAATCCTTTATTTTTTTCATGTTCGGCTACCCTGGCGAAACCATACAGTCCATGCGCCGCACCCGTGACCTGGCCCTGAGCCTGAACCCGGACTACGCCAACTTCTATCCCGTGGTGCCATACCCCGGCACACCCCTGTGGAACCTGTGCGTAGAACAGGGCCTGCTGCGCGGCAGCGACTGGTCGCGCGTGGATTTCACCGACTACGTGCTGAGCCAGCCCGGCCTGCCCGCCAACCAGGTCATGCGCTTGGTGCGCCGCGTACGCCGCGATTTCTACCTGCGGCCCGAATACATGCTGCGCACGCTCAAGCACATCGGAGCCCCCGCGCGCGCCCTGCAGATCCTTAAATCCATTCCCGCATATTTTGATTTATAGGGTTTCCATTAATACAGACGCATCACACAGAATTTGTCGCAGATACATCCCACACCGTGCCTTGAACATTCTTCATGGTAATCACAACAACCTGGGCCTGAAAGTTTTTGCCATCCTTCTTGCGGGCCGTAAGGCTCCCTTGCCAATGGCCCGTTTCACGGGCCGCGGCAATGGCCTGCTCCGCTTCCTGCGCATCCTGCCATAATGCCGCCATGGGCGAATCGATCACGCGTTCATCCTGGCTAAAATCCCACAACAGCAAAAATGCATCATCGGCCCAGGTCAACAGCCCGTTCTCATCCGCCAGGGCCGTGGCGCTGAGGGTGGACTCCAGGGCCGCCTGACGGCTCTTGAGTTCCCGCTCCGCCGTCTTGCGCCGCGACATGTCATGCATCACAACGACAATATGAGAGATTTTATTTTTGTCATCGCGGATCGAACCGGCCGTGACGCTCATATGCACTTCAGATTCGTCGCGTCTGATGATGGGCAACTCGATAGGTCCGCTGCGGCCTTCCATCACAGCCTCGCGAAACAACGGCGTATACCTCATAATCTCATCCGCACGCTGATTCTGAAATCCCGGAATCATGGTGAAATTCTTGCCCAGAAATTCACGCAGCTCCAACTGGAACATCTCGCAGAACGCGCGGTTCGCGTACACAGTTTTGCCATTTGTAGTGAACACGATCACGGGATCGATCATGGCGTTGATCAGATCATCCATGGCTTGAGCCCGGGCATGCTTTTCTTCGGCCTCGCGGTGCCGGGTGATATCCAGCGCCACCTCCACAACACCCTGCATGCGCCCGTCCGGGTCGCGCACCGGCGTGGCCTGCACCAGCCACACGCGCTTGTCCGGAGTGGTGATTTCACCCTGCGCGAAATCGCCGGTTTCCAGTGATTTGATCACAGGGCAACCCGGGCAATGCTCGTTCACGCCATACCAAACCTCATGGCAGCGGCGCCCGATCATATCTTCCTGGGACTGATTGAGTGATTCCGCGGCCGTGCGGTTGGCCCACTGAATCGTCATATCGAGGCCGTGGTATATTACAGCCTCATGCAGGCTGTCTATAATGATATCAAGGTCTGGCCTGGACAATGCGTCCATCTCCCCGGGTCTCTGTGTGTCATCTATAACCAATTTCCACCATGATGATATTTATGGCTCAAAATGCGGAAAATTTCAATTCCCCCGGCCAAACAAACCACCAAGGCGGCTCGTGATTTTTTCCGCTTCTTCAACAATATCCCGGATTATCTCATCGCATGACTTAATTTCGTGAATGCGTCCCACGACCTGGCCGCAGGCGATAATCCCGGCATCCAGGTCCCCGCTCTGGTATGCGTCCCGGCCGCCTTTGCCGCTGATGATGGGCAGCAACTCCTGCAGCGTCGTGCCCCGCGCCTCCATCTCCTGCACTTTATCGCTGGCTTCATTAACTATGACCCTGCAGGGATTGCGGATGGACCGCTCCACCACACGCGTATCCCGCTCAGTTGCGTTCAGCATCCATTGTTTGCAATTTTCGTGCATGGGCGCCTCTTTACTGGCCATGAAACGCGTGCCCATGAGAATGCCTTCAGCACCCAGGGACAGAGCTGCAACAAGCCCCTTGCCATCACAAAACCCGCCCGCCGCAATCACCGGAATATTCACGCTTTCAGCCGCCTTAGGAACCAGAATCAATGACGGGACATCGTCAAGGCCTGGATGCCCGGCGCACTCGAAACCGACCACAGTAACCGCATCCGCACCAATGCGCTCTGCTTTCTGCGCAAACCGCACCGCGGGAACCTTGTGAATCAGCTTGACCCCGCCTTCCTTTAATATATGAGAGAATTCTTCCGGACTTCGACCCGCAGTCTCCACCACGGCCACCCGCTCCTCCACCAGCAGATCCACTATCCGATGCGTCATCTCACCCGCCATAAACACAGGCAGCATGGAGATATTCACGCCAAACGGCTTGTCCGTCATATCACGCATACGATGTATTTCATCGCGGATATCGTCCAATGTTAAAAATGAAAGCGCTGTCATAATACCAAGCCCACCGGCATTGCTCACCGCGGACGCCAGCTCGGCGCACGAAAGCCATTGCATGCCCCCTTGAATAATGGGATACTCAATTCCCAGCATTTCGGTCAATCTCGTCTTTATCATGTTTGTCTCCCTCCCGTGGGCTTGGCGACTCTTGCGGTAAATGTTGTATTGTACCACAAACCCGCGGCTGATGCAGTCCGGTTGCTCCAAAACTGTAGCAGAAACTGCTAATGGCGTGAATCGAATCCCCGCGGGCGGCGCATTGTCAGCGCATTGCGCGCCGCTTCTTCCGTTTCATTCGCTTATTAAACGCCATGCGGCAGGCTCGGCTTGCGTCTGGGAAACATACTGCGAATCCATGGACAGGACCGGCCGGCTATACTTACTTTTAACTGTCCAAAAAAGTCGCCCCCATGCCTTTCCTGGTTTTTTTCTAACTTTTTTTTTGAGAAACCGGATCTCGATCCTCCTCCCTTCCGATTGCGCGCCATCCTCGATATAGCAATGTGGCAACAAAAAATATCGGTTCAATACGCAGGCGGACAATCTCTTTATGTCATCATTGCTTTATATTAGTATTTTAGAGTAATATACTATAATCAGTAATTTTATCCGTATTACTTAGTAAGCTTAATTATATGACTACAGAACACAACCGGTAAAATATTGCATGCTCAATTCTGCACGAAACGACCCAAACAGCGCCGCGCCGCAGCGCGCCCTTTAACGCCTGACGCAAGCGTCTGCCGCAGGGCGGGTATGCGGCCTGCGCTAGGATAATACGTTGGCATGATGGATAGGCTGTGTTAAATTAAAAAATTTATATATTGCAAATATACAAACAATAATATTACTAAATTTTATAATACTAATATTATCCCCCTATATAGACGTCATTACTAAATATATTTATATGAATGTATTAGTCGGAACAATATATATATTTTACATCATATCAACTAATTAAACTGATTCACCCACCAAATGCGACCGCAGAGAAACGCCGCATTTTAACAAATAAAAAGTTTTCACGGGGCGCATTCCTGTGCGAGCCAATAGCGCCAAACGTGTTCCGCATCGCAAATCAGCTCTTCACCGCCGTGTGCAGTTGATGTGATTTTTCGGAATACCGATCTAATAAGCATGCGTAACAAAAACATAACAAAATTGTAGCGATACAAATATGTACCCATTGATCACAAAAATACACACATTTTACCCCACTCAACCGCCTACCTGTGACTATACTCAAGCACTGTAATGAAAATGTGTAAAAACCCAAAAAACCCTTTAACAAAATATTTTTTTATGATACTTGACTTGCTGGGGCTCATATTTGATATAATCACTTCAAAGATAAGAATGGCAACATTTGGAATACTTTAACGGCGTTAACAAATTTTGAAGGTTTATTTGTAAAAATAAAAAACATTTATTAAAAGGAGGTATCACATGGTAGCCAACAAGAAAGCGGCTCCCAAGAAAGCGGTAGCCAAAAAAGCTCCGGCTAAGAAAGCGGTAGCCAAGAAGGCCCCGGCTAAGAAGAAAGCCGTTGCAAAGAAAGCTCCGGCCAAGAAAAAGTAAACTTATCAACCTTTTAAGAGGAGGTTCCACATGGTAGCCAAGAAGAAAGCCGCTCCCAAGAAAAAAGCAGCGGCAAAGAAAGCAGCTCCGGCTAAGAAGGCGGCAGCCAAAAAAGCTCCGGCTAAGAAAGCAGCAGCAAAGAAGGCCGCTCCAGCTAAGAAGGCGGCAGCCAAAAAGGCTCCGGCTAAGAAAGCAGTGGCTAAAAAAGCTCCGGCAAAAAAGGCCGTAGTTAAGAAGAAAGCAAAAACCAAGCGCAAACCCAGTGCCGCGTTCATGAAACCCCAGCAGCCCGATGAAGCATTGGCGGCAATTGTCGGCAGCAAACCCCTGCCCCGCACCGAAATCACTAAAAAAGTGTGGGCTTACATCAAAAAGAACAGCCTGCAGGACGAAAAGAACAAACGCATGATTAACACAGACAGCAAGATGAGCGGCCTGTTCGGACGCAAAAAACAGGTCAGCATGTTCGAATTGACCAAGATCCTCAACGATCACTTGGTCAAATAGAGCAGCTTGTCAATTAAACGGGCATATCTGCCCGTAGCCATTTGCCGGTTTCCTGCAAATGACAGTGTGGTCATCTGGATTAGTAAACGCCGTATGTGTCATAACATTGGCGGTTGATATAAACTTGGCCAGATTTCAACCCGCCGCATGAATTGTGCGGCGGGTTTTTCTATTAAAACTCTCTTTAAAATCAATTTGAAGCATTACCGGATGTTAGCTGTATATCCAGCATATTCACATGCAG
>Ga0351884_1017_pt1 | contig 58243 bp, 66 predicted proteins | sample BONcelFGM3001F15_FD_206773 | JGI IMG/M metagenome (GOLD analysis project Ga0351884, IMG submission 206773) | Enriched cells from coal bed in the Powder River Basin, Montana, United States - BONCAT cells FGM rep3 HSBNCT.FGM.300.1.F15 ...
GTCTTTGCGCGGTTGATCCGGTTCAGCGAACGCCCGAACGGATCGCCCGGCGCGATCGCGCGGGAAGGCGTGATGAGGGCGCTGTTCACGTCGGACGGACCGTTGGAGTGAAGCGGCCTTGACGCCACGTTCCGCTTGGGTCTCCCTTCAGGAGGACAGAAATCGGCGGGACGATGAACATTGATCATTTGCGGGACTTTCTGTGCGTCGCGGAGACGCTGAACCTGACGCTGGCCGCCGAGCAGCGGAACACGACCCAGTCGAACCTGAGCAAGCGACTGCGCGCGCTGGAGGAATATCTCGGCCGGATATTGATCAACCGGCGCGTAAGGCCTGTCTCCCTGACCGCCGCGGGTGAGGAGTTCGTGCCCAAGGCACGGCAGATCCTGTCTGAGATCGACCTGTTCAAGGGTGCCTCGGCGCCGTGGAGCCCAAGCGAAGGCGGGATCACCATTGTCATGCCGCACAGCGCGACGGTGGCGGTCTTGCCGCAGTTCAAGGCGTGGCTGTCGCAGCGGCTGCCTGGCATCCATTTTGCCCCCAGGATTGCCAATCACGACATGGCCGCACGCATGCTGGCGCGGTCGGAAGTCGACCTTGCCCTTGTAACTCGACATCCGCGCGTTCCGATCGATGAGGCATTCACGGTGTTCCAGCCCGCCGATATCGCAGCCGACAGGCTGGTGATCGTTGAGCCTCCCAATGTGCGGGACGTGGAGATGCCGCTGCATATCTCGCATCCGCTGACCTACATCGGGCAGATCTGGGACACCTGCCGCGAGGCACTTCCCGCAACGGTCGAGGTTCCTCATGGTATGGCGGCCGACATACGGGCACAGTGCGTCGCGGGAACAGGGCGCGGCGTTCTGCCTGAATCTCTGGTCGAGGCAGATGTTGCAGCCGGCAGGCTGGCCATCCGACAAACGACTGCCGATCTGGGCTTCTCCCTCTCCCTGTTTTGCTCTCCGCAGGCATCCCGGCGGGCAAAGCGGATATGGTCACTTGCGGTTGAGTGCCGCGACCCGCAGGAAAACGTATCGAGAATCGTTCAGCCCGGTCGCAGCTAAGCACCGGCATGGGGTGCAGAGTATCACGCGCACCATTGGGGGCGGTGTAAGCTTGCTACTTACGTGTTCGGCCCATTGTGGACGTTGTGCAGCGGGTCGAAATGCTGTGGTCGCGGTCGTTGGTGCTGCCAATTGCGCATTTGCAATGTCTGACTCGACTGACCTGAAGGCAGCCCAAGAGTAGCAGCTGTCAAGGTAGAAAGATCGTTTTACGACGAGGCCTTGCGAAACGCAGAAATCATTTGCGGCTTTCGGGGGGGCTTTCTGCTATTTGAGTTTGCCAAAAATGGTGAACCCGGCTGCGTAGAATGCATGAACCAATGCGGCAGGAGGTCGGATCCGACTTTTTGGACGGAAACGTTGACGCATTCCACCGACTACTAAATACTGAAACAAATCACGAACGAGGCGCAACCGAGCATGCCCAAGAACATCCTAGTCTTTTCCGACGGGACCGGCCAAGTCGGTGGGCTGCGACCCGACCAGCGACTATCGAACGTTTACAAGATGTATCGTGCGATGCGGCCCGGACCTTCTTCGCCGATCGACCCGAAAGAACAGGTCTGTTTCTATGACGCCGGACTCGGTGCGGGCGAGGTTGGGGGCTTAACGCTCCGGCGGATCAGGAACATCCTGTCGGCGGCGGTTGGGACCGGGATCGACGAAAACGTCATCGATTGCTACGAGAAGATCATCTCCTGCTACGAGCCCGGTGACCGTATCCTTCTCTTCGGATTTTCGAGAGGGGCCTACACCGTCCGTGCCGTTGCCAACGTGATGAATCTCTGCGGTGTCCCGACAAGGATGCCGGACGGATCGCCAGTTCCGCGCTTCGGACCGCGGCTGAGGAAGATCGCCAGCGACGCCGTGAACTTTGTCTACAACCATGGAAACGGCTACCCACGCGGGCAGATGCCCTATTACGAAAGGCGTGAAGAATTGGGCCGACGGTTCCGGCAGGAGTACGGAAGTTTCGTGCCGGATGCGGACGAGGACCTCCAGGGCAACGTCCAGCCAACGTTCATCGGCGTTTTCGACACAGTCGCCGCGCTTGGGAACGCCCAGGTAAGCCTGCTGGCTGGCGTCGTCGCGTTCGCGCTCTTTGCTGCGTTCGGTGCGGCGCTCTGGTTTTCCTGGCCCTGGTACGTCTGGCTTCCCCTTCTCGGCTTCCTTGGTCTCATCGGGTTCTGGTACGCGAAGCTGAAATGGTCGCAGTGGAAGTACTTCTCACCAGACGAGATGAAGCCGCTTAAGCTGTCCCGTCTCGCCGACTGGCCTGCGATCTGGAAATACGGCCACTATGCCAAGTGGAATCTTGAAAACTATGACCAGTGGCTTGATTCCGATGTCGGCCACGCCCGTCATGCGCTCGCGATAGACGAGCATCGCAAGAACTTTCCCCGCGTGAAGTGGGCAATGCCGGCTGAAGCGAAGAAGACCGAAGGCCGTGATCCACCGTGGTTGAAGCAGGTCTGGTTCGCCGGCTGCCACAGTGACGTCGGCGGCAGCTATCCCGAACCAGAGTCCCGTCTCAGCGACAGCGCGCTCAGCTGGATGCTTGAAGAACTGAAAGCATGCGTGCCTGATGTCCAAATCAACTACAACAAGCTCTACGTCATGTCCGATCCGAGAGGTATGCAGCACGAGGAAACATTCATGTTCGCATACGGTCCAATCCGGCGGCGGTGGCCGGTTGCGCCGCGCGAAGTAGGCGCCGCTTTCCATCTCCATCCATCGGTCATCGAACGCCTTGAAGCTGGGCTGGTTTCACACGTCGGAGAGATGCGACCTTACAGACCCGTGCAACTCCGTGACCATCCCTCGGCGAAGTCTTATTTCGATGATGGAGAGTGACCAGATTCGTCATCATATCGGCTGGGATAGTGTGGCCAGTATCGTAATCGCTGTGAGCGGCCCTTTGCAGCCATCCGCTGGAGAGATCGTCGCTGCGGCGCGGTTATCAGAGACCACATTTATGCTTTGCGCTGGCGACTTAAGGCAGGCCAGTCGTAGACAATAAGACCTGATGAGATAAGCTTAAACAGAAAACAATGATTAGGGGATGATAACCATTGGCCAAGGGTTTTCTGAGCATCACGCTTAAGGCTATGAAGGCTGCGGAGAGAGATCGTGCTCGTCGCGCAAAAACTTTGGAACGTCGTGACCTCACCGAGAGGAGAGAGGTAGCACAACAGGCAAAGGCTTATGCCGCAAAGGTTCAGAAAGTACAGATCGCGGATGAGCGCGATCGGAAAGCTTACGAGAAGGCAGTAAAGGCCGCGCATGCCGCAGCCCAGCAAGCCGACGTCGACCGAATGAATTCCGAAATTGATGCGGTTTTCGACGATCTTGAGGGGTTACTGGCTGCCACGATCGACGTCGACGACCATATAGATCTTGAAACACTCCGAAAGCCGCTTGGCACGACACCGTTCGACATGCCTAACTTGGAGCTTCCCTTGGTCTTGCCGAAAAGACCAGAGCATCCACCCGAGCCGAAATACGTGGAACCAGCCACACCAAAGGGTTTCTTTGGGAAGAAGCGGAAGCTTGAGGAAGCGCGCGCGATGGCGCGTCAAACTCACGAGACGCAAAAAGCGGATTGGGCCCGTCGGATCGCAGCCTTAGAAGCCAGGCACGCAAACGAATTGGTTGCCTATGAAAAGGCAGAGGCCGAAAGAATCGAAACCTTGACCAAGGAGAAAAATCGGTTTCGGCAAGAACTGGAAGACCATAACCAGTCCATCGAGCAATTCATCACGAACTTATCATATGGAGACGCAGAGGCGGTTCAAGAGTACATCTCGCTCGTCGTGGAGAATTCCACATATCCCGATCACTTCGAGATCACGCATGAATTCTCGTTCGCACCTGAGACAGCCGAACTTCGGATGAGCGTGACAGTCCCGGCTCCAGACAGTTTTCCGGCGATTAAGGCGTACAAATACGTAAAAACCTCCGATGAAATACGCGAGGTCCCGATGACCCAAGCTGAGATCAATAAACGGTATACCAGCGTCTTGCACCAGGTCGCGATTAGGTCGCTCCACGAGGTGTTCGAGGCGGACAGGCGCGGGCTCATCCAGACGATCGCGCTTGAGGTCGGCACGAAGGCACGGCACCCTGCCACCGGACGGCTCGATTTCCTCCCCTTTGTGGGTGTCAGCGCCGAGCGTGACAGTTTTATGAAGTTCGATCTCTCCGGCCTTGTCCCGCTCGCAACGTTGAAACATCTCGGCGCCGCCATCTCCAAGGATCCCATCGCCCTTGTCGCCGTCGACGTGACCGGCGTGCGTAAGTCATGACAAACGGACGGACGTTCAATCCCCCGCCTGGGTGGCCGAAGCCGCCTATGGGGTGGAAGCCACCAAAAGACTGGAAGCCCGACCCGAATTGGCCTGCCATGCCCGAGGGATGGGTACTCTGGGTATCGGACTCCGTCGAGACGCCTCAGGCAGCGCCTGCGACCCAAGTACATCGTGATACGATTGACCCAGAACCTCCGCCCGACGACATCTTTGCATTGAAGGCCGAATTGGCGAAGCTGCGGGCGCAACTAGCCGCCAGTTCGGCGGAAACGGAAACCATCTACCTCGATGACCAGAAGATCCTGCAGGACATCGGAGTTTACCGATACCATCATCCCCTCGAGAACGCCGCAGGCTATAGAGCCGAACTCGAAAGAATAGAGGCTGAGATTGCCAAGACCGTGCGGGAGCAAGAAGCCATCGAGGTCTCGTCCACGTTCACTTTTGAGAACTCGCTGGCGGCGGGCCGGCAACTGTCGAACGACCTCGGGAAGCTCATGCTCCGTGCCTACAACGCCGAATGCGATAACGGCATCCGTTCACTTCGTACCGGAAATCCAGGCGTGGCCAAGATGCGAATAGAAGCATCACGCAAAGCGATCGCGAAGCTGGGCAGGATTATGGAGATGCAGATCAGCGCGCGGTACCACGATCTCCGGATCCGAGAAATTGAGCTGACGGCCGACTGGCTAATGAAGAAGCAGGAAGAAAGGGAAGCGGAGAAGGATAACCGGGCGAGACTTCGCGAGGAGAAGCGCATCGAGAGGGAGTTCGCCGAGGAGAGAGAGCGGCTAACCAAAGAGAAGCAGCACCTCGAGAACGCCATTGAGGCCCTTCGCGATAGAGGAGAGAGAAACCCCGACTTGGAAGCGAACCTTTTGGCGTTGGAGGACGCCATTAAACAGAACGAGTTCAGGCTGGCAAATATTAGGTCCGGCTATGTTTACGTCATATCAAACCGCGGGGCCTTCGGCACGAACGTCGTCAAGATTGGATTGACGAGACGGCTTGAGCCGAATGATCGCATTGTTGAGCTCGGCGGCGCATCCGTTCCCTTTCGGTTCGATGTTCACGCCCTATTCTTTTCTGAAGACGCCGTGTCATTGGAGAACCAACTTCATACCCATTTTCGGGACAGGGCTCTGAATGCGGTGAACGCCCGCAAAGAGTTCTTCTTTGCGACACCTGCCGAGGTTCGCGACGTCCTCCTGGACAAGGTCGGCAGTCTTCTCGAGTTCTCGGAGGTAGGAGAGTCGCTTGAGTATCATCAATCTAGAAAATACTGGCCGGACCGACCGGAGGAACTGGACTAGATATGGCTCGGAGCCGACAGTCTTGGTCGACTTGAAGTTAAATGTTATGGCCGACCGCGCCCTCTCCGATAGTCTGCATGAGATGTAAACTTCGAAAATTGGTTCCTTCGAATGGCTGCGCTTGTCGGCTGGGCAATCGACAAGGTCGGCCCGAAGCGGTCGGACGCCCGGTCGGGACGCTGCATTGCCGCGCTCCCCAAAGCCGCCGTTCACTTGGCGGTGCTGTAAGTGCCCAACTAGTAGTTAGTTCACCCTGAACAAATCGCTCAAGCCACTATGACGATCTGATGGCGCCGATCTGGTGCGTAGATGGCGACCCAGATGACGGCGATCATCCCGGCAAGCCAAGCCCTGAGGTGGGCCAGGATCTTTCGGATGTTGTGTCCGCAGGCGCAGAGCACGGCGAAGAGGGCGTCTCCGATGGGGCCTTTCAAGGGGCACCGTGACAGGCGGCCGTCGGTTTTCATGTGGCCGATCTCGGCCTCGATGGCGCTGCGGCGGCGGAGGTCTGCGATCAGCTTTGGTGTGAGACCGCGGCGGGTGCCGCTGATCAGCACGCGCGTTCTTGTTTCGCCGTGGCCGCGGTAGCCGCGGTCGACGACGGCCAGATCGGGGGTAACCGCTCGATTGCCACCGCCTGCCTGAGTTCGGGGTGATCTGATAGGGCACGTGTATAGCGACGTCGTTTGCGACGTGTCTTATGCGGGGCTCGCGATGCGTGGCGATATTCTGGGACTGGAACGGCGACGGCGGTGGAGCGACGATGAGAAGCTCGAGATCGTGCTGTCAGTCGGCATGGGCGGTGCGACGGTGACGCAGGTTGCTCAGCGTCATGATGTGACGCGCCAGCAGATCTACGCCTGGCGGCACGAGATGAAGAGGAAGGGGTTGCTTTCGGCATTGCCGGAGACCCTGTTCCTGCCGGTGGAACTGGACAGGCCGACAGATCTGGCCGAGCCTGAGCCGAGTGTCGAGCGGGCGGCGCCGCAGCTTGCCAAGATCGAATTGCAGCTGGCCAATGGCCGCTGCCTGCGCTTCGACGCGGCTCTGGATGCGGGCACGCTGACGCGATTGATCCGCGTTGTGGAAACCGCATGATCGGGCCGGGCACCGGCGTTCGGGTTTATCTGGCCTGCGGCGTGACCGACATGCGCAAGGGGATCGAAGGCTTGGCGGCCCTGGCGCAGGATCATCTGCGGCAGAAGCCGACCAGTGGTGCGGTCTTCGCGTTCCGGGGGCGTCGGGGCGACAGGCTGAAGCTTCTTCATTGGGACGGTCAGGGGTTTTGCCTTTACTACAAGGTGCTGGAAAAGGGCCGCTTTCCCTGGCCCGCGCGGGGTGACGGCGCGGCGCGTCTGACCTCGGCGCAACTCGCCATGCTCTGGGAAGGGATTGACTGGCGTCGGCCGGACTGGGGTTCGCCACCGGCCCGGGTGGGCTAAGAAACGGCATCGGAACGCCTTGTTTATATGGCGTTTCCTGCGGATTTGCGGTATCTGGGCGCATGTCGAATGTGGCCCAAGCTCTTCCTGATGATCCAATGCTTCTGAAGGCGTTGATCGCCGCCTTGCAGGCGGAAAACGCGAAGATCTCGGCCACGTTGCGCGCCCATGATGCGTTGATCCAGACCCTGCGGTTGCGCATCGCCAAGTTGAAGAAGCAGGTCTTCGGCCAGTCCTCGGAGAAGATCGAACGCGAGATCGAGCAACTGGAACTGGCGCTGGAGGACCTGCTGATCGCCGCTGCCGAAAGCGCAACCACTGCCGTGAATGACGGTCAGGCTGAGGCCGAACCTCAGATCGGCGATGACGCCAGCGTTCGCCCGGCCCGCCGCCGTCCCCGGGTCTCGGACAGCACGCCGCGCGAGCGGCGGGAACTTGATCCCGGCAGCTGCTGCCCCGATTGCGGTGGTGATCTGCGCGTGGTGGGTGAGGACGTCAGCGAGATGCTGGATCTGATCGCGGCGCAGCTGAAGGTCGTCCAGATTGCCCGGCTGAAGAAATCCTGCCGCCGCTGCGAGCGCATGGTGCAGATGCCGGCTCCCAGCCGGCCGATCCCGGGCAGCATGGCCGGCGCCGGCCTGTTGGCCCACATCCTTGTCTCAAAGTTCGACGATCACCTTCCCTTGTATCGCCAGCACGAGATCTTTGCGCGCATGGGGGCCGATATCCCCGACAGCACCTTGGTCGACTGGTGCGGCCGCGCCATGCAGGTGCTGGCGCCGCTGATCGAACGGATTGAGGCGGATGTCATGGCCAGCGACCTGCTGCATGCCGATGACACCCCGATCCGGGTCCTGGACCGTGCGAGCCGTGACAAGGGGTTGGGCAAGGGCGTGAAGAAGGGCCGGATCTGGGCCTACGTCCGCGATCAACGCCCTTGGGCAGGCACCGCCCCACCCGGGGCGGTCTATGCCTTCGCGCCGGACTGGAGGGAAGAACACGTCCATCGCCATCTGGCCCAGACCCGCGGCATCCTCCAAGCCGACGGCTACAAGGGCTATGCGAAGCTTTATGGTCCTGACCCGGACGGGACGCCCCGCCTTCGTGAGGCTGCGTGTTGGGCCCACCTGCGGCGCGACTTCCATGATGAATGGGACAAGACGAAATCCGCGATCGCCCGCGAGGCACTCAACCGCATCGGCGCGCTTTACGACATCGAGCGGGAAATCACCGGCCGACCCGCTGATATCCGTCTTGCCGCGCGCCAGAAGCACAGCGCCCCAAAGGTCACGGCCTTCTTCGCCTGGGCCGAGCAGCAGCTCGCGCTGATCCCCGGCAAGGGCGATCTGGCGAAGGCCTTCCGCTATGGCCTCAGCCGGCGTGCCTCGTTCAGCCTCTTCCTTGAGGACGGCCGGGTGGCCATCGACAACAATCCGGCCGAACGCGCCCTGCGCCCGATTGGCATCGGCCGGAAGAACTGGCTCTTCGCCGGGGCCGACACCGGCGCTGAAACGCTGGCCCGCGCGATGACCGTCATCGAGACCGCCAAGATGAACGGCCTCGATCCGCAGGCCTATCTGACCGACATCCTGGCCCGCATCCACGATCACAAGATCAATCGCCTCGACGACCTGCTGCCATGGAACTGGTCACCGCTGACCACAGCTTTGCCCGAGGCCGCCTGATGGCAACCGTCACCCATGTCTGCACCCTCGACTACGTCGCCAGGATGCTGGACGAAGACGCCGAGCTTCTCGAGGCCATCGTCTACAACGACGACAATATGAGCTATGGGGCGATCATCAGCGTCTATACCGGCCCGGAAGAGACCATCACCGCCTTGACCGACGACGGCATCGAAGAACTGAAAGACAGGCTCAGGGACGCGCGCGTCACAACCGAAACCTGGCATGCTTTCCTCGACGACTTTGTCGATGACGAAGACCTCGTCGCTCGCATCAAGGCCCAGTCACCGCGGTAGCAACCGGCCGGTTACGTTGCAATGCGCTGCGCCCAATCTTGTCGCCATGCGCACCAAGGACGGTGTGGCGACGCTGTCCGATCTGGTCCGCTCCTCACTGCGCCTTCGCCCGGACCGGATCCCGGTTGGCGAAGTGCGTGGCGCTGAGGCGCTCGATCTTCTCAAGGCCTGGGGAACGGGCCATCCCGGCGGTATCGGCACCATCCATGCCGGGTCCGGCATCGGTGCCCTGCGCCGCCTCGAACAACTTATTCAGGAAGCGGTCGTCACGGTGCCTCGCGCACTGATTGCAGAAACCATTGATCTGGTCGCGGTCCTGGCCGGACGCGGCGTCAATCGCCGCCTCGTCGAACTCGCCCGCGTCGATGGGCTCGGGCCGGACGGCAATTATCGCGTGTCCTCCGCCGATTCTTCACCTGCCACCCCTCAGACCAAAGGAGATCCAGCATGATCCGTCGTGCCTTCCATATCCGTCACCATGTCGTAACTGCCTCGGCCTTTCTCTGGACCGGGCTGATGACTGCGCCCGCCTGGGCGTCGGGTTCGTCCATGCCCTGGGAAGCGCCGCTGCAATCGATCCTCGACTCCGTCGAGGGGCCGGTCGCCAAGATCGTCGCGGTGATCATCATCATCGTCACCGGTCTGACGCTTGCCTTTGGCGATACCGGCGGTGGCTTCCGTCGACTGATCCAGATCGTCTTCGGCATTTCTATCGCCTTCGCCGCATCGAGCTTCTTCCTGTCCTTCTTCTCCTTCGGTGGCGGGGCATTGATCTGATGGCGGTCACCTTCGAGCAACTGGATGCCGTGCAGGGCTTTTCTGTGCCGGTCCATCGCGCCCTGACCGAGCCGATCCTGCTCGGCGGGGCGCCGCGCTCGGTCGCCATCCTGAACGGCACGTTGGCCGGGGCGGTGGGCCTGGGTCTTCAGTTCTGGTTCGCCGGTATCCTGATCTGGGCGATCGGTCACATCGCCGCCGTCTGGGCAGCAAAGCGCGATCCGCTCTTCATCGAGGTCGCGCGCCAGCATCTGCGCATGCCAGGTCATCTTTCGGTGTGAGGGCAGGGCGATGATGAACCTCTCGGAATACCGACGCACCGCCGCCCGGCTGGCTGACTACTTGCCCTGGGTCGCGCTGGTCGCGCCCGGGATCGTGCTGAACAAGGATGGCAGTTTCCAGCGCAGCGCAGAGTTTCGCGGGCCCGATCTCGACAGCGCTGTCGCAGCGGAACTGGTTGCCGTGGCGGGACGGTTGAACAATGCCTTCCGTCGGCTGGGTTCGGGCTGGGCCATCTTTGTCGAGGCACAGCGTTCAGAAGCTGCGACCTATCCGGCGGATCGCTTTCCCGATCCGGCTTCGGCCTTGATTGATGCCGAGCGGAGGGCGGACTTCGAGGAAGAAGGCAGCCATTTTGTCTCGGACTATTATCTGACCTTCCTCTGGCTGCCGCCGGCCGAAGATGCAGCGCGGGCCGAGAGCTGGCTCTACGAGGGACGCGAGACATCCGGTGTAAACCCTTGGGAACTGGTGCGCGGCTTTGCCGACCGGACCGAGCGGGTGCTGGCGCTGCTCGACGGCTTCATGCCCGAATGTCGCTGGCTCGATGACACAGAGACGCTGACCTATCTGCATTCCACGGTTTCGACCAATCGCCAGCGCATCGCTGTCCCGGAAACCCCGGTCTATCTCGATGCACTGCTGGCCGATCAGCCGTTGACCGGCGGGCTGGAGCCCCGGCTCGGGGCCGCGCATCTGCGCATCCTCACCCTCACCGGTTTTCCGAGCGCGACAACGCCCGGCATTCTGGATGATCTGAACCGACTGGCTTTCCCCTATCGCTGGTCGACGCGCGCGATCCTCATGGACAAGGTCGAAGCCGGCAAGCTTCTGACCCGTCTCCGCCGCCAGTGGTTCGCCAAGCGCAAATCCATCGCCGCCATTCTCAAGGAGGTAATGACCAACGAACAATCGGCGCTTGTCGATACCGACGCGGCCAACAAGGCGCTCGACGCCGATATGGCCTTGCAGGAACTCGGCTCCGATGTCGCGGGGCTCGCCTATGTCACTGCGACAATCACGGTTTGGGACAACGATCCCCGCCGGGCCGACGAGAAGCTCCGGCTGGTCGAAAAGGTCATCCAGTCGCGTGATTTCAGCGTCATGGTTGAGACGGTGAATGCCGTCGATGCCTGGCTCGGTAGCCTGCCGGGACATGCCTATGCCAATGTCCGCCAACCCCCGATCTTGACGCTCAACCTTGCTCACATGATCCCGTCATCGGCCGTATGGGCGGGCGCGGCGCGGGACGAACATTTCGGTGCAGCCCCGCTGCTTTACGGCAGGACAGAAGGCTCCACCCCGTTCCGGTTCTCCCTCCATGTCGGCGATGTCGGGCATACCCTCGTCGTCGGTCCGACTGGCGCGGGAAAGTCCGTGCTGCTCGCGCTTATAGCCCTCCAGTTCCGCCGCTATGCGCGATCGCAGGTCTTCGCCTTCGATTTCGGCGGGTCGATCCGCGCCGCCGCCCTCGCCATGGGCGGCGATTGGCATGATCTTGGTGGCGATCTGACCGAAGGCGTGGAAACTTCGGTTTCCCTGCAACCGCTCGCGCGCATCCACGAGACATCGGAACGTGTCTGGGCTGCGGAGTGGCTGAACGCCATTCTGATCCGCGAGGGCACCACGATCACCCCCGAGGTCAAGGAATACATCTGGACGGCGCTGACCTCGCTGGCCTCGGCCCCCCTCGAGGAACGCACCATCACCGGCCTTTCGGTGCTGCTGCAATCCAACGATCTGAAACAGGCCTTGCGATCCTATTGTGTCGGCGGACCCTATGGCCGGCTGCTTGATGCCGAGGCTGAACATCTGGGTTCTGCCGATGTGCAGGCGTTCGAGATCGAGGGTTTGGTCGGAACCGGAGCTGCCCCGGCCGTCCTCTCCTACCTCTTCCATCGCATCGGCGACCGGCTCGACGGCCGGCCCACCTTGCTCATCATCGACGAGGGATGGCTGGCGCTCGACGATGACGGGTTCGCTGGCCAGCTCCGCGAATGGCTGAAGACACTCAGGAAGAAGAACGCCAGCGTCATCTTTGCCACGCAAAGCCTGAGCGACATTGATGGCAGCGATATCGCGCCCGCCATCATCGAGAGCTGTCCGACGCGGCTTCTCTTGCCGAACGAACGGGCCATCGAGCCGCAGATCACGGCGATCTATCGCCGCTTCGGCCTCAATGACAGGCAGATCGAGATCCTCGCCCGCGCAATGCCCAAGCGGGACTATTATTGTCAGTCGCGGCGCGGCAACCGGCTGTTTGAGCTGGGCCTTTCCGAAGTCGGTCTCGCGCTATGCGCGGCCTCGTCAAAATCGGATCAGGCGCTGATTGCTGAAATCCTCGCAGACCATGGTCTGGACGGCTTTCTTCCCGCTTGGCTGCGCGCCCGAGGTGTCGATTGGGCCGCCGACCTCATCCCGACTCTGACCAACCTCGTGGCTGACCGCGATGAGGCGCTGCCCGCCGTCATCCTTGATGACGGGGCCAACTTCACCTTGGAGGAAGAGGAGACCACCGATGATCTGTAAAAAACCCCTGATCCTGCGCCTGGCAAGCGCATCCGCGTTCGCACTGACGCTGGCCGCACCCATTGTGCTGACCCCGGTGTTTGCAACGCCCGCCCATGCCTTCTTCGGAGGGCTCGGTCGGATCGTCTATGATCCAACGAACCATGCCGAGAACCTGCTGACCGCTGCAAGGACTCTGGAGCAGATCAACAATCAGATCACCTCGCTTCAGAACGAAGCGCAGATGCTGATCAATCAGGCCCGCAATCTGGCGAGCCTGCCCTATTCTTCGCTCCAGCAGCTTCAGCAGAACGTCCAGCAGACCCAGCAACTTCTCGCCGCGGCGCAAAACATTGCCTTCGACGTGCAGAACATCGACGCCATGTTCCAGCAGGACTATGGAAATCTCTCCCTTACGGCGACGGATACCCAACTGATCGCCGATGCGCGCACCCGCTGGGAGACTACGGTCGGCGGCCTGCAGGATGCGATGCGCGTGCAGGCAGGTGTCGTCGGCAATATCGACAGCAATCGTACAGAGATGGCGGCGCTGGTCGGCGAAAGCCAGGGGGCGACTGGCGCTTTGCAGGCCACACAGGCCGGGAACCAGCTACTCGCCCTGCAATCACAGCAGCTTTCCGACCTGATTGCGGTGATTTCGGCGAACGGGCGGGCCGAGGCGTTGATGGAAGCGGATCGTGCGACCGCCGCTGAACAGGGCCGCATCCAGCGCGAACGCTTCCTGACCCCCGGCGCGGGCTATCAGCCCGGCGCTGCTCGCATGTTCAACTGAGGCGGAGGGCAGGAAGATGGACGGCAAGATGCTGGCCCGGCTCGGGGCCCTGGTCTTCGTCGCTATCGCCATCACCGCCACGGTGATCGAGATGACGCGTGAGGAACCGCTTGCGCCCGCATCTTCCGTCCCGGGGCTTCAGGTGCCGAACGATCCGCTACGACGTGAGCAGCGCCGTTGCCAGGAAATGGGCGAGGCCGCAGCGAATGACGCGGAATGTCTGGGTATCTGGGCCGAGACACGCGAGCGGTTCCTCGGGCGAGCGCCTGCCCGACCCGCTCCAGCCCTGAACGGGGTGCAGTGAGCCATGGGTGGCACAGGCGTCATCGACAATTTCCTCGGGATCTTCACAAGCTATATCGACAGCGGTTTCGGGCTGCTCGGCGGCGAGGTGGCCTTCATCGCCACCACCCTCATCGTCATCGATGTAACGCTTGCCGCGCTGTTCTGGGCCTGGGGCGCGGATGACGACATTCTCGCCCGGCTGGTGAAGAAGACGCTCTTTGTCGGCGTCTTCGCCTATATCATCTCCAACTGGAACAATCTCGCCCGCATCGTCTTCGAGAGCTTTGCCGGGCTCGGCCTGCTGGCTTCCGGCACTGGATTCTCTGCTGCCGATCTTCTGCGTCCCGGCCGGGTGGCGCAGATCGGCCTCGATGCCGGGCGGCCGCTTCTGGAATCCATCTCCGACCTTATGGGCTGGGTCGCGGTCTTCGAGAACCTCGTGCAGATCCTCTGCCTGTTCTTCGCCTGGGCGCTGGTCATTCTCGCCTTCTTCATTCTCGCCATCCAGCTCTTCGTCACCCTGATCGAGTTCAAGCTGACCACTCTTGCAGGTTTCGTACTGATCCCCTTCGGACTCTTCGGCAAGACCGCCTTCATGGCCGAGCGGGTGCTGGGCAATGTCGTCTCCTCCGGCATCAAGGTGCTGGTTCTGGCCGTGATCATCGGCATCGGCTCGACGCTCTTTGGCCAGTTCACCGCAGGTTTCGGCGGCGCAACGCCGACCATCGACGATGCCATGGCCATTGTTCTCGCCGCTCTTTCCCTTCTCGGCCTTGGCATATTCGGTCCCGGCATTGCGACCGGCCTCGTGTCCGGAGGCCCGCAACTGGGTGCAGGTGCCGCGGTTGGAACAGGACTGGCTGCGGGCGGAGCTGCGATTGCCGCTGGCGGCGCGACTATGATCGCCGCCCGTGGTGGTGCAGCGGCCCTGTCTGGTGGCGCCAGCCTTGCGCGGGCCGGGGCCTCGACCGCCGGTGCAGCTTCGTCGACCTATAGACTTGGATCATCCGGTGAGTCAGGCGCATCCGGTGTCGCGGCTGGCTTGAGCGGCGTTGCACGCGCTGGTGCCGTTGCTGCCGTGTCGCCCCTCAAACGTGCGGCCGCTCGGGCTTCTGGCGGCATGAGCGCCAGCCACGCCGAAGGCGTCAAATCCGGCTTTGCTGCTACTGGCGGCAACACCTCGATGGGCACCGTCGGAGGAAACCCTGCGGCAACCGCCAGTGCCCCATCCCCGGCAGGACCACCCGCCTGGGCGCAGCGCATGCAGCGTAGCCAGACGCTGAGCCGGGGCGCAACCGCAGCCGCCCATGCAGTGCGCTCTGGCGACAGTCATGGCGGCGGCGCTTCAATCAGCCTTTCCGAAAGTGATCGCACATGAACATCTTCAGACGTCCCGCAACCCATTACGGCAAGGCACCGCAGCCGGAGACACCCTATCAGAAGGCCGCGCAGGTATGGGACGAGCGTATCGGCTCGGCCCGCGTCCAGGCCAGGAACTGGCGCTACATGGCCTTTGGCTGCCTGATCCTCTCTGTCGGCTTCGCCTCAGCGCTGGTCTGGCAATCTGCGCGAGGCACCATCGTCCCCTGGGTGGTCGAGATCGACCGCCACGGCGAGGCTCGCGCAGTTGAGGCGGCGGCTGCCGACTATCAGCCGACCGATCCGCAGGTCGCCTGGCATCTGGCGCGGTTTATCGAGCAGGTGCGTGGCCTGCCTTCCGATCCGATCGTGGTGCGCGAGAACTGGCTGCGCGCCTATGAATTTACCACGGATCGCGGCGCTATCGCGCTGAACGATCATGCCCGCGCGAATGATCCGTTCACTCGCGTCGGCCGCGAGCAGATCTCGGTCGAGGTCTCTTCGGTCATCCGGGCTTCGCCCGACAGCTTCCGCGTCGGCTGGACCGAGCAGCACTACGAGAATGGCCAGCTTGCCCGAACGGAGCGCTGGACCGCGATTCTGACCATCGCTCTCCGGCCGCCCCGCGACGCCGCGCGTCTGCGCGCCAATCCCCTTGGAGTTTATGTCAACGCGATCTCCTGGTCGCGGGAGCTGAGCCAATGACCCCCCTCGCACACCCCAAATCGGCTCTCCCGGTGATCCGCAGATCCACTCTGGCAGTATTGCTGGCGGCAACCGCGCTGGCGGGTTGCGCCAACAACCGTACGCCCCAATTCAGCTATGACGACAGCGTGCCGCCCCTGCCGGTGATCCGCACCGCCGTAACGGACGACACGCCGCGCCCGTTGCACACGCCACCGGCCTGGACCGTGGCGCGGGGTGGTGCTGCCGCAGCCACGTCCGAGGGGCGGGTCGAGAATGCCAACATAGCAGCCCGCATCGAGCCGCGCCGCGAGGGCTACTATAACGCGATTCAGGTCTACCCCTGGTCGGAAGGTGCGCTCTATCAGGCCTATACCGCGCCGGGGCAGATCACCACTATCACGCTGGAGCCTGGTGAAAGCCTCGCGGGTGCCGGGCCCATCGCTGCGGGGGATACTGCGCGGTGGATCATCGGCGATACCGAGAGCGGCTCCGGGCCAAGCCGCCGGGTCCATGTACTGGTCAAGCCGACGCGCGCCGACATCTCGACCAATCTGGTCATCACCACCGACCGACGCACCTATCTGATCGAACTGCGCTCGGGGGATGAGACCTGGATGCCTGCCATCACCTGGGCCTATCCGGCGCCACCACCCGGCAGTCGTGTCACCGCACCAGCATCGCCGGCTATTCCCGCCGAAAGCGCGCGGAACTACCGCTACGCCCTGCAAGGTGATGCGCCGCCCTGGCGCCCGGTCTCAGTGTTCGATGATGGCCGCCGTGTCTATGTCGTCTTCCCGCGCGGCATCGTGCAGGGTGATATGCCACCACTCTTCGTGCTCGGATCAGATGGAGAACCGGTGATCGTCAATAGCCGTGTTTCTCGGAACGTGCTGATCGTTGACCAGCTGTTCGGAACGGCTGAACTGCGTCTTGGCTCTGGCGACCACCAACAGACCGTCAGAATCCTCAGGGTGCAGCCTCCGCAGGCTGGGGACGCTGCCATACGGGCGGCAACCGCCAGAGGAGGATCCGCATCATGAGTGGGACAGACGACAGGAAGGAAGGCGCTGTCGGACCGGCGGAATCCGATGGCGGCGGTGTGACTTCTATGCGGCTGCGTGCGGAGGCTCCGCGCGTTACCCGCATTTCGCGCAAGGTGTTGATGGGGGCGGGGCTGGTTGCAGGTCTCGGTATCGGAGGCGCGCTGATCTATGCCCTTCAGAGCGTGGACCGTGGGGAACAGCCGGAAGAGCTGATCTCGACAGACCGTCGTCAGACGGCTGATGGGCTGCAGGGTTTGCCCGGCAGTTACGGCGATGTGCCGGTTCTCGGGCCACCCTTGCCAGGCGATCTCGGTGGCCCGGTTCTGCGCGCTCGCGAGGAGGGACAACCAATACCCGTCACGCCCCTGCCAGTTCCGGCCGTCGATCCCGAGGAGCAGCGTCGTCTTGCCGAGTTGGAGGCCGCCCGCACCAGCCAGATCTTTTTTCAGGTCCGGGCGGGCCAGAATGCTGGATTGCCATCGCTGCCGACAGGTCCCGGCCTCCCGGCCGCAGGTGCAGCCGGAACGCAGGATCGCCATCTCGCCTTCCTCAATGCGGAGGTCGATCGTCGCACCGTCCCACCGGATCGGGTCATGGCTCCGGCCTCGCCCTATATCCTTCAGGCCGGTTCAGTCATTCCGGCCGCCCTCATCACCGGTATCCGCTCCGATCTGCCGGGGCAGATCACCGCTCAGGTGACGCAGCACGTCTATGACAGCCCGACCGGCGCGCTCCTGCTCATTCCGCAGGGAAGCCGCCTCATCGGCGAGTATGATGCCGGCGTAACCTTCGGCCAGCGCCGGGTGCTGCTGGTCTGGAACCGCCTCATCCTTCCGAATGGCCGCTCGATCGTGCTGGAGCGCCAGCCGGGCGCCGATTCCTCGGGTTATGCGGGCGTGGAAGACGGCGTCGATTATCATTGGTGGGACCTGATGAAGGCCGCCGGTCTGTCGACTTTGCTCGCGGTCGGGGCGGAACTGGCAGCAAGTGACGAGGATCGCCTGATCGCCGCCATCCGAGATGGCGCACAGGACACGATCAATCAGGCCGGGCAGCAAATCGTGCAGCGCCAGTTGCAGGTCGAGCCGACCCTGACCATTCGTCCGGGGTTCCCGGTCCGGGTGATCGTGGCTCGCGATCTCGTGCTGGAACCCTATGGAGCAAACTGATGGCAAATCTGAAGCTTGGCCCACTGCCGAAACTCGGAACCGTTCGCGTTACGCTTACACTGTCCAAACCCCTGAAAGAGGAACTCGACCTCTACGCAGTCGAGTATAGCCGCCTGCATGGCGAAACCGACGCTGCAACGCTGATCCCGCATATGCTTGAGGCTTTCCTGCGATCGGATCGCGGATGGAGAAGTCGCAAAGTGCGCACCCGGACGACCGGCAGAGATGCACCGGCCACGGCTGAAAGATCAACGTCGCGGACCGACGGGCCGCGGTCGGATCTGTGACGCTGCACCGCTTTGGTTCACCCGCAGAATTGTGCGGATGACGCTGACATACCGTGCGGATGTTTCTTGCCTGAAACCGGCTGCAGCAGCATTCGGCCATGCTTGGCATGGGCTGCGGACGGGGTAACCAATACTGCTGGAACTCGTTTTAGCCACTGCAAGACACGTCTCGATGCGTCGTAGCAGGCGCCTTAACCGAGGAGCGCTTTTCCCAGTGGCTTGGTCGGCTCGGAGCGCAGGACAAGCGATGTTGTGACAGCACCGAAGCGGGCGATGGCATCGACGATAGTTTCCAGATGGCCCGGCGTCGGCACCAGAACCTTGAGCAGGAAACAATCCTCGCCTGTCAGCCGGTGAACCTCGATGACATGCGGCATTCCGGCAAAGGCGCTCAGGGCCGGTTTGATGTGCTCATGCGTCGTCTTCAGCCGGATGATCGCCATCATGCCCAGGCCAAGTGCCGCTGGATCAATCTGCGCGCGGTAGCCCGCAATGATGCCGCGCTCTTCCAGCCGCTTCACCCGTTCCGAGGTCGCGGGCTGCGACAGGCCGATGCGCCGACCGACCTCTGACAGCGGCATGCGCGCGTTTTCCTGAAGAACTTCCAGGATGGAGATATCAAGGCGGTCCAGTTCAGTCATGGTCATGATTGCCCCCTGGATCCGTTAATTCATCGGAAGAATGGCAAAAATGCCGATGACTTGCCATTCCAGAATGATGCTCGACGCACGAATATGTGTGCGCGGGCAACTTAGGAGCGACAGATGTGCCATAGTTTCATAATTGTCCCCGGGATTGGCGGGTCCGGCCCGGATCACTGGCAGAGCCGCTGGCAGGCGAGTTTTCCGGTCGCAGAGCGGATCGCACCCGCGTCCTGGGACAGACCGGATCTGGGCGACTGGATCCTTGCGCTGGACCGGACCGTTGCCGAGGCGGAAAAACCACCGGTTCTGATCTGTCATTCGCTGGGGTGTCTTCTTTTCGCCCATTGGCGGGTTGCCTCCACCCGCGGGATTGCCGCCGCTTTGCTGGTGGCAGTCCCGGACCCGCAGGGGCCAGCCTTCCCGGCGGAGGCGGCAGCTTTCGGGGCCTTGCCGGTGTTGGGTTTCGGGCCGTCACCCGTCCTGACCGTCGCCAGTTCGGACGACCCCTATGACCCGGAGGGAAAGGGAATGGCCTGGGCCGTGGCCCAGGGGGCATCGCCTCGTCTGCTCGGGCCGCGCGGCCATCTGAACGGCGCCTCCAGGTTGGGGGACTGGCCGGAGGGGAGGTCTATTCTGGTCGGGTTTCTGGGTGAGGTGGCGTGAAAGGTGCGGTCTTGCGCATGGAACGGCGGGGGCATGAGGTCAGGGAAGGAGCTTGCGCTGCATCTGCCCCGGAGTGAAACCATAGGCGGTGCGGAAGGCGGCGACGAAGCTGCTGGCCGTGGCATAGCCTGCGACATGCGCGGCGGCCTGAACGCTGCGGCCCGCCATCAGCGGCGCAAGTCCCCGGCCAAGCCGCAGCTCGCGCATCCACAGGCTCCAGCTCTGGCCGGTTTCCCGGCTGACAAGCCGTTGCAGGCTGCGGCGCGACAGGGCGAGGCTACCTGCCCAATGGTCGAGCGAACGGCCCTCGCCGTCGATATGGGCAAGCGCGATGCAGCGCAGGCGGGGATCCCGGGGCATGGACAGACGCGGCACCGGGGCAGGGCGCTTGAGCCGGTCCCAGAGCACGGAGGCAAGACGAGCAAAGGCGCCTTCGCGCCGGTCGCTGCGCGTGGCGCTGGCCATCGTGCGGATGAGCTCGCAGTCCAGCGGGGCAAGGGCAAAGGGGGTGGAGGCGCTGGGCAGGGGAGCTGCTTCTGGCAGGGTGTAGAGGTTCACCGATTGGCGCGATCCTTGTGCGCTGATCCGGTGCATAAGGCCCGGCGGCAGCCAGATTGCGGCATTGGGCGGGACAAGGTGCAGCCGCGCCTCTGCCAGCACCGTGACCGGACGGTCCGGGCACCAGGCCAGTTGTCCGCGCGCATGACTGTGCAGATCCGGCATCGCCCCGGGGCTGAAACCCGTGACTGTCCCGATCACCGCACCGCCGTCCTCAGCAAAGCCTCCGATCTTGTCCAGCTGCATTCTGGCACCTCCACGATAGCATCTGGCACCGATGCGACACATTTTTCCAGCGCTTCCGTCATGTTCTGCGGGTTTGGACATCGGGTTCAGGATGGAGGGGCAGATGCAACCGGGCGATATGATACTGCTGACGGGCGCCGGACTGCTGGGCGGGCTGTGCAATGCGATTGCTGGCGGCGGCACCTTCTTCACCTTTCCTGCCCTTCTGGCCGTCGGCCTGCCGCCAGTGGCAGCGGGGGCGACGAGCGCCGTGGCGATCTGGCCCGGCCATGCTGCAAGCCTGATCGGCGAGAGCCGCGTGCTGCGCGCCGAACTGGGGCAGAGGCCGGGGCGCGCGGTGCTGTTCACCCTCATGGCGGCGGCAGGGGCCGGGTTGCTGCTGGCCTCGGGCGACGCTCTGTTCGGCCGGTTGATCCCCTGGCTTTTGCTGTTTGCGACGGGGCTCTTTGCGGTGGGGCCGGCGGTCAACCGCTGGCTGACACGCAAGGGCGCGCGGATCGGAGCCTTGCCCGCAGCACTGGCCGAAGGGGTTACCGCACTCTACGGCGGGTATTTCGGCGCGGGTCTGGGCATCATGCTGCTTGCGCTTCTGACGGTGACCGGGGGCGGGGATCTGCACCGCCAGAACGTGGTGAAGAATGCTCTGGCGACACTGGCCACATCCGTTGCCGTGCTGATCTTCGCGCTGGGCGGGGCGGTGGCCTGGAGGCCTGCGGCGCTGGTCTTTGCCGGTGCCATCCTTGGCGGGGTGATCGGCGGGCGTCTGGCACGCCGCATCAATCCGCAGTTGCTGCGCGCTGCCGTGATCTGCCTCGGGATGGCTCTCGCATGGCACTACGCATGAACGCTCCGCCGGGTGGAGGCACGGAACGCCTCGATCAGCGCCTGCGTCACTGGCCCCACCGGCCATTCGCTGCGATGCCCCGGCCGGTCGAGCGAGATGACGGGCCGGACCTCGACCGAGGTTCCGGTGACGAACACCTCCTCGGCCCGGTCAAGATCCTCCAGCGTGATCGTGCTGTCGCAGACGGTCAGCCCCAACCGCATCGCCAGCGCGAAGACATGGCGCTTGGTCAGGCTGTCCAGAAAGCAGGTCGGCGTCGGCGAGAACAGAATGCCGTCGCGTACCAGCACGACATTCGTGACCGTGGTCTCGGCGACATTGCCGTGGAGATCCAGCATCAGCGCATCGTCATGGCCGCTGCGGGCGGCCGCCGCGCGCGACAGCGTCCCGGTCATGTAAAGGCCCGAGCATTTCGAGGCGGTGGGCGCGGTATCGGGAGCCGGGCGGCGCCAGTCCGACAGCACCAGCCGCAGCCCGTCCTGGCCCTGACCAAGGGCACTGTCCACCGGCCAGTCCCAGGCGGCAATCGCGGTATGGATGCGGCAGCCCTGCGCCGCGACCGACACGCTTTCGCTGCCGCGCCAGGCGAAGGGGCGGATATAGGCATCCCGCAACCCGCTGGCCCAGAGCACCGCCTCCGCTCCGGCAATCAGGTCTTCCACGGTCCAGGGCAGCGTATAGCCAAGGATGCCGGCCGACCGCTCCAGCCGACGGAAATGCTCTTCGCCCAGAAAGAGTTGCCCGTCATACGAGCGGATACCCTCGAACACTGCACCTCCCATATGCAGCGAATGGGTCAGCACATGCAGGTCGGCATCAGCCGACGGGATCAGCGAACCGTCGAGCCAGACGTAGCTTCTCGCGACGGGGTCAGGCCCGGTATCGTCTTTGGCATCGTGTCTGGGCGCAGATCCGGGCAGCATTCGGGGCCTTCCTCTTGCAAAATGACAGCGGAAGTGTCGCCTTTGGCCAAGGCTCTGACGAGTGAGCAGATTTCAGGCGGGGATGAGAAAGCATCGCTCGCTTCGGCATCCGGTTTGAGGGAGGACATGTCTGTGAGGGAGCATGGATAAGAAAACACCCTATCGCCTGACCGTGCCCCTGAACGCGCTGCGCGCCTTCGAGGCTGCGGCCCGGCATCTGTCGATCAAGGAAGCAGCGCTGGAGCTGGGGGTGACACCCTCGGCCGTCAGCCATCAGTTGCGCGGGTTGGAGGACAGTCTGGGCCTGACGCTGATGCGGCGGGTCGGCCCGGCGCTGGAACTGACCGAGGCGGGGGCGCGGCTCGCCCCCGACCTGACGGCAGGGTTTGCCCAGATCGTCGAAGCGGTGGGCGGACTGAAGCACGACCGCGCCAGCGGCCCCCTGCGCCTGTCGATGCTGCCGACCTTTGCCGCGCATTGGCTCTCGCCCCGTCTGACCCGCTATCCGTTCGAGCGGGCGGGGTTCGATCTGCTGATATCGACGACGCAAGAAGCGGTGGACCTGTCTTCGGGCGTGGCCGATGTGGCTGTGCGGCACGGGACCGGCGCTTGGGAAGGCACGCGGGCTGACCTTTTGTTTGACGAAACGGTCGGCCTGTTCGGCATGCCCGCGCTGGCCGGTCTGCCTCCAGACGAGATGCGGGCCCGGATCGCGGGCATGACCCTGTTCCTGTCGCAATACCGCAAGGAGAATTTTGCGCGCTGGAACGCGACACTGCCGGGCGGACCGATCCGGCCTGCGGCGGTAATGCGCGTAGATTCCTCGGGCCTTGCCCTGCGCGCCGCGATGGATGGTGCGGGCGTGGCGCTGGCCGGGGTCGAGATCGCGGATTTCGATGCCGCGACTGGGCGGCTGGCCGAACTCTTCACTCACCGTGTCCATACAGGCGGCGGCTACTATCTGGTTTATCCCGAGGCCTTGGCGCGGGACCGCCGCGTCCGCAACCTCAGCCGCTGGATAACCGGGGCGGCGGGGCGGCCGGTCGGCGCGTAGCTGAGCCAACTCGGAATTGAGATTGTCTCATCGCCCGGCAAAAAAGCGTCACGAGGGCCTTGCGCCGTCCGCGGATAGAGTGGTCCCGCACAAGCACAGTCGAAGGAGTCCACGATGACCGGCATCACCATCAGGCCGCTGACCCGCCACGATCATGGCGCATGGGAGTTTCTGTGGCGCGAGAATCTGGCGCATTTCGCCGCCGGGCAGGCTGCATTCGACTCCATGCCGCTGCTGTGGGATCGGTTGATGGCAGAGGGTGAGCCGCTGACGGGATGGCTGATCTTGCGCAACGGCGTTCCGGCGGGCCTTGCCCATGTCATTCTGCGTCTGCACACATTCAGCGCGCGGCGCATCGGTATTCTGGAGGATCTCTGGGTTTCGGCCCCGGCGCGCCGGCACGGGCTGGCCGAGGCCTGCATCGCCCATTTGGAACGCGAGGGGCGCGCGCAGGACTGGGTCCGGCTGGAGTGGGAAACCGATGCGGACAACCTGGCGGCGCAGGGGCTGTATGACCGGCTGGCGCAGGTGGTGCCGGTGAAGTGCTACAAGATCGACTTGATCTGAGGCGGCTCAGGCCAGCTCGATGCGGAAACTGTCCCAAGGCGCAGGCTCGGCGAGTGTTTCGTAGAGCCCCCTTGCGGCGATGTTGTCTTGCGGGACCAGCCAGCGCAGATGCGTCCAGCCACGCGCTCTGCCGATCTCGGTCAGCCGGGCGATCAGGGTGCGGGCGAGGCCGATGCCGCGCGCCTCTGGCGCGACGAACAGGTCATCGAGTTGCCCGGCGCGCCCGCCCGAGATGATCTCGGGCAAGTCGAAGACCAGCGCGAAGCCGGCCAGCCCGCTGCCGGTGTCGGCGCCGATCAGCAGAATGCCCGGGTCTGCCTTTGCGCTGGCGATCAGGTTCTGAGCCTCACGTTCCGACATTGCGGGCGCGTCTGTGCTGCCCATTGCCGCGCGGTAGCCGGTAATCAGGGCCGCCAGCCGCGCAGCGTCGCCCCTCTCCAGTGGGCGGATGCGCGCGCTCATTCGCCGTCCCAATAATCCACCGCATCGCCCTGCCGGAACGAGGCGGCCACGCGACGCTGCGCCTTGTTGCCCCCCGGCGCGGCCCCGGCGAAGACGGTGATCTTGCCGCTGTCGGGATATTCCATCACATCGGGCTCGCGCATCGTGCTGATGGCGATGTAGCGCAGCGGCGCATCGCCCGTGGCGATCATCTGATGCGCGGTCTCGGCCCCGCCCGCCGGACAGACCGCAACCATGCCCGCCGCGACAATATGGGTCTCAGACCCGAAGCGCAGCTCACCCGTGCCGGAGAGGATGACGAACATCTCGTCATTGGCATGATGGCTGTGGAACGGCCAGGCCGTCTTGCCGGGCGGCACCTCGACCAGCCGCGCGCCCAGATGCGTCGCCCCAAGCGGTGCCGCGATGGCGGCCATGGCCGCGTGAAAGCGGGTGCCGTGGCTCTGCGGCGACAGGGTCAGATCGTCCAGGCGGACGACGGGGTTTCGGGTCATGGTCAGGTCTCCTGACCATAGCTGAGCACCGGCCGTATGGCTTTGGCAACTGAGTTGCGCTCACGCGTTGACAAGCAAAGCTCATTTGGCCCCGGACGGCGGATGCCGGAGGCTGCCCGGGCAGACCTGACGAGATGAATTGGATGTGGACACCGATGCTCTATAGCTGGTGGCTGGCGCAGCACCGGGCAGCCACGACCCGGACAGTCCCGGTGCGCGTCCCGGTTGTGCCTGATGAGGAGTTCACGGTCCTCGCCGAGGATGGCTACCCTTTGCACGGCAGCCTCTGGCATGGCGCGGGCGACGGGCCTGTCATTGTCATCCATGCCGCGACTGCCGTCAGGGCACGCTACTACGCCCGCTTTGCCGCCTGGCTTACCGGGCGCGGCTGCACGGTCCTGACCTTCGACTATCGCGGCATCGGGGAGTCGCGCCACGGGCCGCTCCGCGGGTTGCAGGCGGGTTGGACTCATTGGGGCGCGCTGGATGCCGGGGCGGTGCAGGCCTATGCGTGGAGCCGCTGGCCGGGTCGGCCGTTGATGGCAGTCGGGCATTCCATCGGCGGCTTCGCCCTCGGGCTTGCGCCCGCCGCAGTGCATCTGACACGTATCGTGACGGTCGGCGCCCAGTTCGCCTATTGGCGCGACTATGCACCAGACCAGCGGCTGCCGATGTATCTTAAATGGCATCTCACCATGCCGCTGCTGACCCGCATCTTCGGCTATTTCCCCGGCGCAAGGCTTGGCTGGCTGGAGGACGTGCCGCGCGGCGTGGCGCTGGACTGGGCCGGGATGGGCCCACGGTTCGAGACCAGCGTGACATCACACCTTCCCCCCGCCGCGCTTGCCGCGCGCCACGGCGCGACCGAGGCGCGGCTTCTGGCCATCGGCCTGACGGATGACCCCTTCGGGACCGAGGCCGCCACCGCCCGCTTTCTTGGCTATTACGCCAACGCCCAGCGGACCCATCTGCGCATTTCTCCGGCCGATCTGGGAGTGCCGGAGATCGGGCATTTCGCCTTCTTCCACACCCGGTTTGAGCAGAGGCTGTGGCCGCTGGTCGCGGCGTGGTTGCTGGAGGGCAAGTTGCCCGAGACTGCGCCGGGCCAGATCGTGGACATGTCATCGGCCGGACAGGCTTCAGGAGCGCCAAATCCATGAAAAGCTCAGAGATATCGCTCAACGCGGGCCGGGCATCGCAGGAGATGCGGCGCGACACAGTTGCTGTTCTGGCGCTGGGCCTTGCACCGGCGGTGGGTCTTGGCATCGCTCGGTTCGCCTATGCGCTGGTGCTGCCCGACATGCGCGCGGATCTCAGCTGGAGCTATGCCGAGGCGGGTTGGCTGAACGCCAGCAACGGCGCAGGATATCTGATCGGGGCAATGCTTTGCGCGCGGGTGATTGCGAAGGCAGGGGCGTACCGAACTATGGCGGCCGGTGTCTGGGCCTGTGTGCTGGCACTTGCCCTATGCGCGACAACACGGGAAACCGTCACCCTGAACGGCGCCCGCGCGCTTGCCGGGTTGGGTGGCGGCTTTGCCTTTGTTGCGGGCGGCGTTCTGGCCGCACGGATTGCACAACGGCATCCGGCGCGCAGTTCCTTACTGCTGGGCCTGTTCTATGCCGGGCCGGGTTTGGGGATCATGCTCTCCGGGCTCACGGTTCCTGTTGCTCTGGACTTCTTCGGGTCCTGGCGTCTTGCCTGGGCTGTGCAGGCAGCGCTTGCGCTGGTCCTTGCCGTGGTTTTGATGCGACGCCGCGAGGCTTGCGCGGCGGAACCTGCTCCGGCACAGACCGGTGCGGCGCAAGGCCTGATCCGATCCGGAATGCTCTGGCTGCTTGGCGGCTATCTGCTCTTCGGCGCGGGCTATATCGCCTATATGACCTTCATGATCGCCTGGGTGCAGGACAGCGGTGGCGGCGCGGGGTTTCAGGCGCTGTTCTGGACGGCGATCGGGGCCGCAGCGATGGCGTCGCCCTGGATATGGGCCGGGCTGCTGGGCCGGCTCTGTCATGGCCATGCCTTTGCTGCGCTGACGGGGGTGACTGCCGTCGGCGCTGTCTTGCCACTCCTGTCCGGAGCGGTCGCCACATTGTTTCTGTCCGCCGTCCTGTTCGGCAGCGCTTTCTTTGCCGTTGTCGCCTCGACCACCGCCTTCGTCCGGCGCAATCTGCCGCCCGCCGTCTGGGCCTCCGCCATCGGAACCCTCACCGTCGCCTTCGGGGCCGGTCAGGTGCTTGGGCCGATCGCCATCGGCGCAATCAATGACCGGACGCAGGCGCTTTCCGGGGGGCTTTGGGCATCGGTCTGTCTGTTGTTCGCCGCCTGCGCATTGGGGGTGTTGCAGCGCGATCTGCCGCAACACGGCCGCTGAGAGGCTAGACCGTTGTGTTCAGATTGCCCAGGTCCAGTTCTCCGCGAAGCACGATGCAAGCCATGCCGCCCACGGTGATCTCAAGGCCATCTTGCCGGGTTTCCCATGCGGCATGGACCAGACCGCGCCGCCCCATCTCCACACCCTGCTCCGCCAGATAGGAGCCTGCCACTGTGGCGTCCCGCTGCGTCGCGATCCATGCCGCGACGGCGCCATTGCCAGACCCGCAGACCGGGTCTTCGGCGACACCTTCGCCGGGGGCGAAGGTGCGTAAGCGCAGGCGAGGTGACGAAACGTGACCTTTGTCTGCAAAGACCGTCAGGCCCGCCGCACCAAGCATGTTGCAGAGACTGTCGATCTTGCCGAAGTCCGGACGAAGGGCGCCCAGTGCTGCAGTGTCCCGAAGTTCCAGCAGCAACCAGGGCACGCCGGTGGACACGATCTGATGCGGGCTGACGGCAAGGGCTTCATGGGGCAGGGCAAGCATCGAGGCCAGATCAGCCTTGCTGACAGCGGCCTCGCGGAACTGCGGTGTGGGTTGGGTCATGGTGTAAAGTCCGCTGTCTATCCGGATCGGAACCAGCCCGATGCCGCATTCCTGTGTCAGGGTCCGGGATTGGATGTCCCGGTCCTGGCACCAGGCATGGGCGGCGGCGATCGTGGGATGCCCGGCAAAGGGCAACTCATTGGCGGGGGTGAAGATACGGGCGCGGTAATCGGCCTCGCCCGTAGGGCTCAGCAGGAACACCGTTTCTGACAGGTTCATTTCCCGCGCGATCCGCTGCATGATCGCGGTGGGGATGTCATCAGCATCGAAGATCACCGCAGCGGGATTTCCGAGCAGCGGGGCGTCTGAGAACACGTCGATCTGCAGCATCCGTTTTTTCATCATCGGCACTCCTGAAACACCTTCAACGACCGTAGAGTCCGGTTAACCCGACGGTGCCAAGGCTGTGGGCGTTGATCATGTAGCCTGCCAGCGCGGGCATGGCCGAGCCGTCCAGCCCAAGACGCGCGGTATCCAGCGCATGCAGCCTGATCTGATAGCGATGCGGTGCCGCACCTGTCGGTGGACAGGGCCCGCCATATCCCGGCTGGCCAAAGTCGGTGAGCGATTCAAGGGCTGGTGGCGCCAGATCGCCTGAAGCACCCGCTGGTATTCCCCGGCTGTCACCCGGTATGTCGAAGACGATCCAATGCCACCACCCGCTGCCTGTTGGCGCGTCGGGGTCATAGACCGTGATCGCAAAGCTCTGCGTTCCTTCGGGTGGATTGTTCCAGACCAATGCCGGCGATAGGTTTCGCCCGCTGCATCCCATGTCCGAATTCACCTGGGTAATTTCAATTGTGCCGCCATCGCGGATATCAGGGCTTTGCAGATCAAACGCCTGTGCTGTGCCGGGCGGAAGCAGCAGGGCGAATGTGACTCCGGCTGCGATGCGGAGAGGCGAGGAAAAGGTCATGGATATCTCCTTGAGCAAGTACCCAAGGGATAAGCTGGTGCCGGTAGCACGACGATTGAGAAACCTTCACTGCAACGGGATGTTTTGTCATGTTGCGGCATCCGCCGATCCAACATGGCCGGAGCACGGAAATTCCGGCTCCGACCGGGCTGGTCTTGGGAATGCAGGATTGCTGTAGCAACGATGTACTGCTTGAGGTCACCCGGCGCCCAATGGAATGCTGGCGATGCTGCGTAGCACTCCGTCAGACAGTTGAACCAATTCAAGACTGTCTATCACGCCGTGGATCGGCGCGCCAAAGATGTCGGACGTGTCGATATCCGACAGTGCTGACGCGCTCCCATGCGCTGCGATTGTCATATGCGGCCGGTAGGCGATGTCGTCGCGGAGTTGGCTGCTATGTTCCCCCGCATAGAGCGCCTGATGAAGGGAAATGACGGACCCTCTGCCGTCAGAGCAAAGAAGGGCGAGCTTATGAAGCCTCTCCACAGGATCGAAGGATATCTCATGGCCCTCGAATGCGACAGGGAAGCTCTTCTGTCCGACAACGGCATGGCGACAGAAATCCGCAAAGGAAGCCGGATCGAAGCCCGCCAGACCAAAGACCAAGGTAACGTGTGGAGCGACAAGCCGCGCGCGCCCTGGTTCATACACGGCACGGAAATGCGCAAGGACCTCCTGCACTGAAGGGGCCAATCTGGGGACAGCGATCACATACAACATGACTGGATCCTACCCACCCGCGATGCGGGTCGCGCCATTCGACTGTCGGGGAACCTGGGCCAGATCAGGCATCTGGATCCGGTGCCTCAAGTGCCAGGGTCTTGCGGAGATGGGCCCATGTGGCGGCCTCAAAACGCTCTGGCCATGTCACCCCCCACGTCTTTGCCAGGCGACGCGCTCGGGGCAGGTATATGCCAGCATAGGCAAGATGAGCCTGGATCACGGCTGCCCGTGTCGCTTTGGGAACAGGCAGAGACACGAGAACCGCCTTCTGTTCCTCGGAGAGAAGCCTGTGTGGATGCAGCGCCCCGCCCCGATGCGGTGCCGCGTTTTCTTCGATCATCAACTCGATAAGCAAGCTGCGCAGATGCATGACGCCCGTGACCCCGTTGATGAAGTCCTGCCGGCCGATGGCCACTGCAAGCAGCCCGAGAATCCGGATGAACTCCTCGAACTGATAGCCTGCGCGGGGGGGCTTGTCGGACGCGCTGCCGGTCTTTTCCCCTAATCTCTTATGCAATCCGTCCCGGTCGAACAGAACGCGCAGGCTGTCCTTGGCGTAGGTCGCCATTTGCTCGGGCGGAAGGAGGACGGCATCAATCCGCAGCCAGTTTTCGGTGATGGCGTTGATCAATGCGGGCCGGACGATGCGATCCCGCCACATCACCAGCGGTCCGGTTTCAAGGACTAACCTTTTCCAGAGCGCAGAAATGTCGTCACTTGCGCCGTCGGGTGTGACGAGCAGAAAATCCAGATCGCTGTAATCGTCTTGCAGCCCCGTGGCGTGGCTGCCGCTCAGATACAGGGCGCGGATACGGTCCTCGCCCCGCGCGGCCTCCGTGATGACGTCAATTGCTTGGGCAGCATTCATCCTGGTGTCCTCCACAGGCCTTCACGCGTGTGTCTGACCGGTTGGGATGATCGCCCGATCTCGCCGCAACCACATGTTTGCGAGGGCGACGGCCTGACACAGCACGATCCCGAACAGCACGCTGCGCTGTGTTGTCGCCGGATCTTGACCAAATGCGAGGAGAATGTCGATTGCCGCGCCGATCCCGCCCTGAAAAATGAAGCCCGAGAGCACAGCCCCGAGATTGAGCAATGCGATGGCCCGGCCTGAGACTGACTGCGGCAGCAACCTGACCAGCAACGCATAGCGAGGATCGGGCCTGCGGTGAAGAGGCCATAACAAACCCAGAGCAGGTTCTGCCCCGTGCGAGGCGCTGCGCCGATGGCGATCTGCGTGAGGATGAAGAATGCGGTCAGGGCGAAGGTCAGGTGGAACAGGGCCTTGTCACTCTGCGCCAACCGGTCTGCCAGCAGGCCAAACAGGCATTGGCCCACGATGACGGCGATGGCGAGCGCCATCAGCACCCCAGCGGCAGCGTCCGGTGGCAGGTCAATTGCCTCTCGCAGCCAGACCCCGGCCCACAGGCCCTGATACGCGATCCAGGCACCCTGACACAGCGCAGAGACGGGCATGATGCACAGGAATGCCGGATGGGTCACGATGGCCCGCAGCCTGATGGGTAACCCTGCCGGTTTACCGGGATCAGTCGTGGTCGGGGCGGGGGGCACGGCGCCGGCGATCCAGAGGGCGATGCCGCCCGCTACTGCTGCAAGGCCGAAGAACATCTCGCGCCAGTCGATCCGCCCCAGCAACCACTCCGCCGGGGCCGTCGCTGCCAGCGAGCCAAGGCCGGCAACACCGATGGTGAGGGCGTTGACCAGCGGCAACCTTTCCCGCGGCCACCACAAGGCATTCGCCTTGTAGGCTCCGGTCCAGCAGGCACAGAGCCCCAGCCCGATCAGGAACCGCCCCAGCACGAGGGTCGCCGGGTTCTGCGCCAAGGCAAAGAGGATTGAGGCGAAGGCGGCGAGGCTCAGCGTTGCCACCAGCACCCGCTTCGGCCCGAACCTGTCCAGCGCCTGCCCGACGAAAAGTTGCGATCCGGCCAGCGCGCCGAGGAAGGCGGCGGTCATGAACCCCATTGTCGTGGATGCAAGGTGGAACTCGGCGCGCAGGACGGGTGCGAGAACCGCGTTCACATTCCTGAACAGCTCCGAAAGAAGATAGGCCGAGGTGAAGGGCAGAGCGACGCAAAGCAACCGGTGCAAGACCGGGATCTGCCGGTCCGGCACGCGCGCAACTTCGGGTCTCTCTGTAGGATGCGTCATGTCGTCCTCCGGTCCGGAAGAAAAGTAGGGAAGACGGTGAAAGCCGGCGATTGAGAAGGCCTCAATCCGGATGGAGAATTCATCAGGGCAGGCCGGGTGACTCCGCAAAATGCCGGTCACCTGCCGTATCAGGCGACGAGACCAACAGCAGCCGTAGATCCTGATCTGTGCAGTTCCTCACCAGGTGTGGCTGTCCCGGGGCAATCTCCACCGCTTCGCCCGCTGCCGCGACGACAGTCTGGCCGGAAAGGTGGATCGTCAGTTCACCGGCGAGGACATAGAAGATCTGACGCGAGACACGGTGGAAATGTGGAGCCTCGGCGCAACCCGGGGGAATGCGCTCCTCGCGTAGGGACAAGTCGGGGGAGTCGATCAGACGCCAGCCGTCGCAGTGGTCGCCCCAAAGGTAGTGATTATCGCCGGATGCACTGCGCGGGGCTGTCATACATTGCGCCCGTAATAAGCTTCGCCGAGGATCTGCTTCCCGTGCCTGAACTGCATATGCTCGCAGGCATGGCGGGTCCGTCCCCCGGCGTGGGAAGTGTAGAAAACGGTGACGGATTGCCGGGCCTCGTCGATGGCGAGGCCGTTCAGGTCAAACCGCAGATCGGGCACCCGCCCAAGCGCTTCGGTCCAGTAGCTGCGCAGATCTGCGATGCCCGCAATTTGCGCCCGGCCTGCCACTTGTGCGGCGAGCGGGCTGATGAAGACGGCACCCTCGGCAAAGGCCGACAGCACGGCGTCGATGTCATGCGCATTCCATGCGGCGATCCAGTGCCGGGCATGGGCTTCAAGGTCGGTCCGGGTCAGTTGTGTCATTTGGAAGGCTTGTCCTCAGGCAGGGTAGGGCATCGCACGAACGGTGCTGTGCCGGGCTGCCAACAGCAAATGAGATAACGTCCGGGGATCGTGAGGAATTTGCGCAAGGCCTGCGGGGAGATTTCCTCAACCGGCGATGAGAAATGCGAAATTGGGAGGGCTCTGGCATGGACCTATGCTGGACGAATTATCCCGGAGGAAGGCCATGGGCGAGAGATCACGCAATGCGCAGAGGTCCGACGGATTGCTGACTGAGCGCACGTTCAGCGCACAATACAGCTGCCTCCCGCCCCGGTTCCGGGCTTTCTACCGGCTGGATGATGACGCCTTGCAGGCTCTCGGGCTGGCGCGCCAGACTTTGCAGCTGTTCAATCCGCTGTTGCAGATCCGCCGAGAAGACCTGTTCTAGCGATCTTCCACTGTATCCGGTCGGTCCTTCATACAGATCAGCGTCTGCATCCCGGTCGCCACGTGTTTGCGCCCGTCTCCGGCCACGCCCCAGACATCGAGCTGGCAGATCGTCAGGGTCCGCCCACTCTTGATGACCCGCCCGATGGCCTCGAGATACTCCCCCTGCGCCGGGCTGATGAGGTTCATCTTAAACTCCACCGTCAGCACCGAACTTCCCTCGGGGAACAGCGTGAACCCGGCATAGCCCCCGGCGCTGTCGGCAATGGCCGAGGTGCCGCCCGCGTGGAAGAACCCGTGCTGCTGCGTCAGTTCCGGGCGGAACGGCAGGCGGATCGTGACCTGGCCGGCGCGCACCTCTGTCATTTCGGCGCCCAGATGCGCCATCAGCCCTTGCCGGGCAAAGCTGGCCTTGGCGCGGGCGGCGATTTCGGGGGAAACCGGGTCTCCGATCTGCATGACTGTGCTCCGTTCTGCGATGCCGACAGTATTCCCCAGCCGCGCCCGATCGGGGATGAGAATTTCTCAGCCCGGAGTGAGGGTCAGCAGTGCACGGCGGAATTCTGGCTCGGTCAGCACCACCTCGCCGGCGCCAAGCGCCTGTGCATGGGTCAGGGCGAGCGAGGTGAGGCGCTGCGCCGTCTCGATGGCGGTGGGCAGGCCGAGCCCGCGCGCGAGGCCCGCCACGATCAGCCCGGCGAACAGATCGCCCGTGCCGGACAGGGCGATGGGCAGATGCGGGGTCGGGTGGCGGCTGGTGCCCTGCGGGGCCAGCAGCACGCTTTCGATCTGGCCGGGGGCGGTGTCCTCCAGCGCGCAGCCGGTGACAATCAGCCGCGCCTGCGGCGGCAGCGGCAGCATGCGGCGGGCGGTGTGCAGATCGGCGAGCGAGGCGATGGTCTGGCCGGTCAGCCATGAGAGTTCGAACGGGTTCGGCGTGGCGATATCCGCCAGCGGCAGCAGCCTGTCGCGCATCACATCCGCAATGGCCTCGGGCACATAGAGCCCTGGCCCGGCATCGCCCATCACCGGATCGCAGAGATAGATGAGCCTTGGGTTCGCCGCCTTCGCCCCGGCCACGAAATCGGCCACCATCCGCGCAACCTCGACCGAGCCGATATAGCCGGTCAGGATGTAATCCGCTCGTTCCGGCAGCCCACGTTCCTGCGCGCCGCGCAGCAGGTCTGCAAACAGCGCCGGGTCAAGCGCCCGTCCGCGCAGGGTGGGGTAATGCGGGGTGTTGGAAAGCATCACCGTGGGGATCGCCGCCACCTCCAGCCCTGCCGCTTGCATCGGAAAGACCGCTGCAGAATTGCCGACATGGCCAAAGACCACTTGGCTCTGGATCGAGATCACGAAGGGAGGCCGCGTCATGAAAGGGTCCGCGTCATGAAAGGGTCCGCGTCATGAAGAAATCTGCGTCATTGCGTGCCATCCAGTCTTTTGGTCCAGTCCTCGACACGGCCGCTGTCCAGCCGCCGCACGGCATACTTGCGCCATCCCTCGGCCAGAACGTCAAGCCCGGCAATTCCCTGCAACTCGCCCCTGTTCAGCCGGTCGACATAAAGCGCGTGCCACAGCCGGTGCAGGGTCCAGTCCGGGGCGATGCGGTCCACCAGCTCCAGCTGGTCGCCGGGGGCGACGGTGCCGGGCTGCAGCACGCGGTAATACCAGCCGGTGCGCCCGCTCTGCTGCACCCGCCGCGCCATGTCAGGGGTGTCAAACCTGCGGTTCAGCTTCCAGCAGGGCTGCCGCCCCTGCGAGACCTGCAGCAGCGCCGAGCCGAGCCGGAAGATATCGCCCACGGCAACCGTCGCCTCGGTCAGGCCAGAGGTCGAGATGTTCTCGCCAAACCCGCCGGGCGCGGCCAGCGCGGGCAGGGGGCCGAGGTCTGCCTGCCACGCCGCATAGTGATCGAACGGATAGTGATGCACCGCCTTCTCCACCCCGCCATGCACACGCCGGTCGGCCTGCTCGTCGCCCTCCAGCCCTTCCGGGCCAAGCGCGAGCGGGCGGCTCACCGGCAGCTTCACGATCCCGCTCAAGGCATCGCTGCCGGGTAGGGGGGCTGCGCGCCCGGTCAGCAGGGTGATCTTGGTCATATTGGGCCTCTTGCGGTTCGCGCCGGTCTTGCGTGGAACTGGCCAGCAGGCGCGCCCGATATCAAGACAAAAGATGGCGGGGGTCGTGCGGGTTATTCCGCCGCCACTTGCCGGGCCACAGCCGGGGCGACATGCATCCCCAGCCGTGCCAGCAGATCGGCATCCTGCCAAGCCGCCGGGTTTCCGGTGGTCAGCAACTGATCGCCGACAAAGATCGAGTTCGCCCCGGCGAGGAAGCACAGCGCCTGCAGCTCGTCGCTCATCCCCGTGCGCCCCGCCGAGAGCCGCACCACCGAGGCTGGCATCAGGATCCGCGCCAGCGCCACGATGCGGACCAGTGCAAACGGATCGACCGGGCGGGCGCGGCCCTGCACCGGCACGCCGTTGATCTCGTTCCACAGGTTCACCGGCACGCTTTCGGGATGCGCAGGCAGGGTGGCCAGCGTCACCAGCAGGGCGATGCGGTCCTCTTCCGCCTCGCCCATGCCGAGGATGCCGCCGCAGCAGACCTTGATGCCGCCCCGGCGCACATGGCCTACCGTCTCTAGCCGGTCCTCCATCGTCCGGGTGCTGGCGATCTGGCGGTAATAATCCGGCGAGGTGTCGATGTTGTGGTTGTAGAAATCGAGCCCCGCCGCCTTCAGCCGCGCCACCTGATCGGGCGAGAGCATCCCCAGCGTCATGCAGGTTTCCAGCCCCAGACCGGCCACGCCCTGCACCATGTCGCACAGCTTGTCCATGTCGCGGTCCTTGGGGCTGCGCCAGGCCGCCCCCATGCAGAATCGCTGCGCGCCAGCCGCTTTCGCGCGCCGCGCCGCGGCCAGCACCGCGTCCGTGTCCATCAGCTTCGTCGCCTTGACCCCGGTGTCGTGATGCGCGGATTGCGAGCAATAGCCGCAATCCTCGGGGCAGCCGCCGGTCTTGATGCTGAGCAGGCTGGCGGTCTCGATCGCGGTGGGGTCGAAATGGGCGCGGTGGAGGGTTTGCGCGCGGTACAGCAGCTCGGGAAAGGGCAGGGCGTGGATCGCCCGGGCCTGCTCCATCGTCCAGTCGGTGCGGATTTCGGGGCGGATCATTGTGCGCGTGCCTTCAGGCGGTTCAGACCGGAGAGCAGGGTTGCCGCCAGTGCAATCTTGACCAGATCGCCCAGCAGGAACGGGGTAAGGCCCGTCGCCAGCAGTTTCGGCATCGGCACGAACAGCGCCAGCCAGATCAGCCCCGCCGCATAGACCACCACCAACCCCGCCAGCATGGCCAAGACATGCCCGATCCAGCCGCGACCCGCCGCCAGCCAGCCGATCAACCCCGCCGCAAGCAGATAGCCCGCCAGATAGCCGCCGGTCGGCCCGGCCATATAGGCCAGCCCGATGCCGCGCTCCGGCGTGCCGGAAAACACCGGCAGCCCGATTGCCCCTGCGCCCAGATAGGCGGCCATGGCGGCCAGCCCAAGGCGGGGACCGAGGGCAGCAGCAATCAGGAACACCGCCAGCGTGTGCAGCGTCATCGGCACCGGCCAAAACGGGATCTGGATCTTGGCGCCAAGGGTGATCAGTGCCGCGCCGCACAGTGTGAGGGCCATCCCGCGCCACAGCAGGGCGGGACGGGGCAGGGTAGGGGAAAGCGGGGTCATGGGCAGTCTCCGGCGACAGGTATCTGGTCTATCTATAGTTATGGGGGTGCCGTATCGGCTGGCAATCTGGATCATAGATAATCAGCCAAGTATCTCGTAAGTCTCACGTGGATCGGCATTTTTTGTGGCGGCCTTGCGCTTGCCGATCCAGCCGACATGGCGGGCCAGCGTGGCGCAGGCAAGATCGGTCTGGCCCTTGCGCAGCGCCTCCAGAATGGCGCGGTGGTCGTGGTCGGTGCGCGCCTCCCAGTCCCGCCGCCAGGCTGCAAACAGGAACCGGGCGCTGGCCGCCTGAAGGTCGTCGATGGTGCGCAACAGCCGCGGCATCTGGCAGGGCGCCAGGATCAGCCGGTGGAAATGCCGGTTCGCCGCCTCCCAGTCGCGCACCGTATCGGCACTGTCGCCGCGGCGTGTAACGTCTTCTGCTTCTGCCAGAATTGCCCGCGTCATGTTCGGCGCGGCATGGCGCAGGGCGAGCGTTTCGAGGCTTGCCCGCATCTCGGCCACCTCGCGCAGTTCTGCCACATCGAACTCGGTGACCCGAAAGCCCCGGCGTGGCAGGTTCTCGGCCAGACCCTGCGCCTGAAGCTCGCGGAAGGCCTCGCGCACCGGCACATGGCTCGCGCCGAACTCCACCGCGATATGGTCTTGCCGCAACCGCGCACCGGGCGCGATCTCGCCGGTGATGATCCGGTCTGCAAGGATACGCGCGATCCGCGTGGCGTGGGTGTCTTCGGAGTGTGACTGCATGAATTATAGATAATTTAGGTGCCGCACATTGTCGAGGGCAATCGGTAGCAGAGGCTTTCTGGTGCCCCCGTCCGCGGCCTTGCGTTTCCCCGAGCGACTTTCCTCTGATGCTCACATCCAGAACATCAGTCCCGTCGCCGCCGCCAAGATGGCAAGGACTCTGTTGACGCGCCTGATTTTTACGGCATCGGACAGGCTGCGACGGAGACCTGCCCCCATGGCAGCCCAGAACACCATGCAGGGCGTGCCGATCAGGGCGAATGCCAGACAGATGATGAACATCTGATATGGCTTGTCTGAACCCGCTTTCAGGAAGGCCGAGATCGCCGTCAGGGCGATCAGCCAGGACTTCGGATTGATGAACTGAAAGCTGACTGCCTGCCAGAACGAGATCGGCTGGCTTGTGCTGGCTGGCGACATGGTATCCGTCTGCCAGAGCTTCATCGACAGCCAGAGCAGATAAGCGGTTCCCGCAGCCTTGAGTCCGAGTTGCACGCGCGGCTCCAGTGCAAACAGGCTGCCGAGCCCGCCCCCCACCAGAAAAAGTTGACATATCACGCCCGTGGGAATTCCGACGATATGTGGCAATGTCCTCCCCATCCCGAAAACCAACCCTGAACTCGCAAGAAGCAGGTTGTTCGGGCCGGGTGTGATCGACATCACGAAGACATACGTCATCAAAGCGGCAACTGTCGTCGTCTCCATCGTCGGGCCTTCCTCAGACAACGCGGTGAACAACAGGATCTCCGCTCCTAAAGGTCGAGATCGATTGAGAATTTTTCAGGCGCGCCTGAAAACTAATCACCCGAGGCGGGCAAACCGGTCGCTACAGTCAGGTAACAGTTTGCGTGGCGTCCCGGAGACTGCCTCGCTGGCAGAGTTTAGAATGGTGCGGATGCGCAGGGCGATACCATGGGAAACATGAGACCCTCCTTCAGGCTGGTTGACGGCTCGACAATGCCAAGGTCTGAGCCCCGAGGTGACTCCCAGTCGAACCTGAAGATCAACGGCAGCAATCTGTCCGTGCAATCAGCACTGTTTGATTTCCGGGCGCTGATCTGCGTGCTGACGGCGGCAGACCATCTGAGCTTCACTGCAGCCGCGAATGTTCTGAACATCCAGGTTTCCGGTATAAGCCGCAAGGTGAGAGAACTGGAGAACCTCGTCGGCGTTTCTCTCTTCGAGCGTCGGACGAACGGTGTCCGTCTGACTGATGCCGGGCGCCGTTTCGTGTCGGAAGTCGTTCCGGCCCTTGGTCTGCTTGAGCGCGCGTTCGAGCGCGCAGGCGCCGCAGGGCGCGCAGAAACCGGCAGGATTCGAATTGGAATTCTGACCACGCTTGCCGGAGGCTTTTTGCGTGACCTGATCTTGAACTACCGCAGTTATTATCCTGCCATTCTTCTCGACATTCACGATGGTGGTCGGCGCGATCATCTGCGGGCGATCAAAGCGCGTCAGCTCGACGTCGCGTTTATCACTGGGAATGCGCCGCTGCCTGATTGCGACGTGGAGGAGTTCTGGAGTGAGCGCGTTCATGTGGCTTTGGCCGATCGTCACCCTTTGGCCGGACGCGAAGCGCTGGACTGGCCGCAAATGGACAGTGAGCATTTCATCGTGTCGAGCATGGATCCGGGGCCAGAGGTTCAGGACTATATTGTGCGCCGGGCAGCGAGCTACAGCACCTATCCGAATGTGTCATCTCGTCCCGTCACCGTTGAAACCTTGATGCATATGGTCGCGATCGGTGAAGGTATCACCGTGGTATCGGAAGGCTGGACCAGCATGAGTTGCCCGGGCCTCGCGCTGCGCCCATTGATTGCCTGTGAGGACATCGTACCGTTCAGTGCGGTCTGGTCTCCCGCGAATGATAATCCCGCATTGCGGCGCTTCCTGAGTTTTGCGCGCGACATGGCAGCCAAGCAGCCCGTCCACTCCGATGAGTAGTTGGCAAGGGGGTGTCTGGACCGGTGTAACTGACCCGGTCTAGGCAGCTTTCGGATACTGCCGGGCGTCGAAGGACCCGGCGAACAGTATGGCCAACTGATTACGCGCGGCGAGCCATTCCAGCACGGCCCGTCCGATCTTCTCGGTTTTGCGGATGGCAGCGTAGATCAGCTTTCCTGCGGCCTCCACAATGGGAAATTCTATCGCCCAAGCCAAGTGTATCGCTGACATCAAAGAGAAACACGCAACTGTTCAATAAATGCTTCCAGCGCCATCCCTTCCGCGAGTGCGCTGCGATGGGCGACGACAGTCACAGTGCCGGGTGACGGCAGGCCGTCACTCTCGCCCAGCACGCGCAGGCTTGGATCGACAGAGGCGGTTGGCATGACAGTTGTGGCAATGCCCGCGTGCAGCGCTGCGCGGATGCCGGTCGGGCTGGGGCTGGTCATCGACATGTGCCAGTCCCGGCCTGCCCGTTCCAGAGCGGAAAGGCCCGCCGCGCGGAACTCGCAGCCTTCCGGCATGAAGGCAACGTGCAGAGGGCCGTCGCATGCGGTATCGAACCGTGGACCGGCGACCCAGACAAGCGGGTTTTCCCGCGAGAGAACGCGCCCGTCCCGACGTCCCTGATCTGTCACCAGCACCAGGTCGAGATCGCGTTCGTCAAGCGCAGAGAGAAGCTCCGGGCTGCGCATGCAGACGACCTCTACCGACGCCGCCGGGTGCAGGTTTGTGAAAAACATCAAAACACGCGGCAAAACGGCAGCAGCATATGTCTCGGTGGTTCCAAACCGGACCTTGACGCCGGGCGTTTCGGGCCGCATCGCCAGCAAAGCCTCGGCATTCAGGCGCAAAAGCCGCTCGGCATGGATCAGAAGCCGGGCTCCGGAGGGCGTCAGCGCCATGGTCCGACCTCGCCCCCTGTCGAACAGGATCTGTCCGGAATCCTCTTCCAACCGGGCGATCTGGGCACTGACAGCAGACTGCACCCGGCCAAGCCGCTTCCCCGCCTCGGAAAAGTTCAGTGTCTCGGCGCAGACCACAAAGCTGCGAAGGTGTTCCATCTCAAACATCGATAATCAGTATATAAGATTTTTGGAATCGTATAAAACCATTTTTTGAATTAATGGGCGAAATCTATGATCGGGTGAACAACCGGACATGACCAATGACACAGTCCCCTGCCACCCGACATGCGACCTTGCGGATGACCCTGGCAATGATCCTGTCGGGCAGCATCGGCGTTTTGGTTGTCGAATCCGGCGAAAATGCCGTCACGGTGGTCTTCTGGCGCTGCCTGCTCGGTGCGATGGCGATTGCTGCCTGTGTCGTGCTGACCCGGCGGGTCGCCCTGCGCGCTCTGCCACCGCGGACATGGTGCCTGATGGCACTCAGCGGCATCACCATGGCTGCGAACTGGGTGTTTTTCTTCAAGGCATATTCACATGCGCCGATCTCGACGGTGACCATCGTCTACCACATTTACCCCTTCGTCCTGATTCTGGCTGCGGGCCTCTTCTTTGGCGAGCGGGTGCGGGCATGGTCCCTGTGCTGGGCGCTCGTCGCTTTCCTGGGGGTTGTCATCATTGCAACCGGCTCGGGTGGTGATGCGGGTATCGACCTGTCGGGTATCGCGCTGACGAGCATCGCCATGATTTTCTACGCATCGACTCTGCTGATCGCAAAACGTCTTCAGGCTGTCCCGCCTGAACTTGTCTCTGCCATACAATTGATGGTCGGGGCCTTGGCACTGTTGCCGTACCAAACCGCCTCGGGCGGAGATTTTGGAGCACAGACGTGGGTCTGCCTTGTGACGCTCGGCATCGTCCATACGGGACTGCTCTATGTTTTGCTTTATGGGGCGGTCCAAAAGCTCTCGACCTCTGCTGTCGCACTGATGTCTTTCCTCTATCCGGCGACGGCTCTCTGCTTCGATGTGGTCGTCTACGGGCTGCGTCCGGGGCCTGTGCAGGGTGCAGGCATTCTATTGATCGTCGGTGCAGTCCTCGCAGAGCGGCTGGGCCAGGGAGGATCGCAAAAGCTGGCTGTGGCGGTGAGGACGGAAGAGCAGAAAGAGCCAGAAGTCTGATTGTTCACCTCGCGCCTTTTGGGATGAATTCCGGCTTGTAGTCTGAACTGGGGGCGACGGCAGTTCACTGTCTTCACGTCAAAGGAATTGGCTTCTGACGTCGGCCCGCTATTTCTGCCAGAACCATTTCCTGCACTCGCGCCGCACTTCTGCGCGGGTCCGGCCAATGTCGATCAGGCGGTGATCTTCCATCTTCCGCAAGGCGTTGCGTTGTGACTGTCGATCCATCCAGACCCTGATCGCCTTGCGCAAAGTTTCAGTCCACACGATCAGGCCATTGGCCGGCATGGACAAATGTGCTGGCCGGATGTCGGGTGCGGGGTGCAAGGTCTTTCTCCCGGATGGCGGCGGGCAGGTCGGGGGCTTCACCAGGATAGCCTGCAGCGAAGGCCGTGACCGGCAGCAGGCCTTGCGGAATTCCAAGGCTTGTGCGTGCCCTGTCGGGCTCGAAACCGGCCATCTGGTGGATGTGGATCCCCAGAGCGGAAGCCTGGAACGTCAGATGCGCAACCGCTTGGCCAAGGTCATAGCGCGCGTGGCCGTTCGGGCTGCCGTCTGGCCGGTTGCTGCGTTCAAGCGCAAACCCGAGAAGGGCCGCATGGCGCGCCCAGACCGCGTTCGTGTCCTTGAGACATCCGCAAAGCAACCCGAACTCCGGGGTGTCCCGGACTGCGTAAATGAAGGCCCAGGGTTGCAGGTTGTTGGCGGAGGGCGACCAGCGCGCCGCCTCGAACAGCGAGGCGATCGCCTCGCTGGTGAGTGACCGGGCACCAAAGGCGCGCGGGCTCCACCGGGAGGCCAATATAGGATGGACTGGATGATCTGTTGGCGCGGTTCTGTCTGGCATGATCAGTATCTCCTGTGCTGCTGAGCCCCCTCCTGCCAGCCTTGCCATTCCGATCAAAGCGCGTAGATTTCGATAGGGTGTGTGAAAAACTCACAGGGGTTCCGATTTGCCGCGAAAGCTGCCCTCTCTCAATGCCGTCAAGGCCTTCGAAGCTGTGGTGCGGCACGGCACCACGGTGGGGGCGGCGGCGGAGATCGGCGTGACCCATGGGGCGGTCAGCCGCCAGATTCAGCTGCTGGAAGACTGGATCGGGCGGCCACTGTTCAAACGCGATACAGGCAGGCTCGTGGTGACCGAGGCGGGCATGTCCTATGCGCAGATCGCTGGACGGGCATTTGACATGCTTCATGACGGCACCGAAGCTGTGTTGGAGGTGAGCGACCGAGTTGTGCGTGTTACCACCACGTCGTCTTTCGCATCGGAATGGCTGATGCCACGTCTGGCGGATTTCCGGGCGCGACATCCGCAGATTGAAATCTGGATGGAAGAAGGCAAAGAGATCAGCAATCCGCGTTCTGGCGGCTGCGACCTGGCCATCCGCATGGGGACGGGCGACTGGCCGGGTGTCTGTGCCACGCCGTTAATGAGCGACAGGCTTTTCCCGGTCTGTACGCCAGAGATTGCGGCCACGCTGACGGACCCTGAGCGCCTTGGTGAGGTGCCGCTCCTCCATGACGACGATCCGCAGGCGCAATGGAGCCGGTGGTTGTCGCAGGCCGGTGTCAGTATGGACGCCCGACGCGCAAAGCGGTTTGAGCGAGGGGCCCGATTTGCCAGTTCATCCCTGCTATTGCGCGCGGCGGCGGCGGGGCAGGGCGTTGCCCTCGCCCGCGCGCGGATGGCAGAAAGCTGGCTGGCGAGCGGCAGGCTTGTGCGTCCATTTGCTAAGGAAGTGGACCTGGGCCATGCCTACTGGCTCGTCACGCGGCAGGGTACCGAGCCGCGCCGCCCCTTGCGCCTGTTCCTCGGGTGGCTGAAGCAGCAGGCAGGAGCAGCGGCTTCGGGTGGCTCTGGCCCAAGTGAATAATCCGGCGCAAATGTGCATGACGGTCCCATGATATGGGATTGGTCATTGCCAGATGCCCTCTAGGTTCTTTGCTTGTGTTTCACGGCGGTCTGCGGGGAGCTTGCCGAGATTGGAGAGTTTCCATCGGACGGCGGGCAGACTAGCCGCGTCTGTGAGCCCGGAAAATCCCCAGTCGACGTCGCCGCGTTCGATGCCAACGAGGAACGCACGATGTGCTTTGGGCATCTGCGCAACCATGATATCGAGCATTTCCTCGCGCGTGGCAATCAACTCGTCCAGAGCGACTGGCGCTGCAGTCATGCCCCGGAAGTTCTCCTCGAAATCTGCACGGATATCGCGTCGGTTTGGCGCAAGCACCTCGATCGCCGGTCGATTGTGGCTCACAATGTAGGCGAGGAATGCTTGCCGCAAGGGCTCGGTTACGCCCTCTTTGGCCAGAAGATCCCTGACGTCGAAAAGGTCGCGGGGGTGCTGACGATCAAGCGCCGCGACAAGCTTGCCGGCATAGAGATCGTCGAAGGAGACGACCTGGGTTTCGGCGTATCCGAACGCGTCTTCGACGGTCGGCGAGACCTGCATCGTTCGGGTTCAAACACGCAGCCGCGCATCACCTGCGTCACTTCGATTTTGATTTGGGTTTCCGGCGTCCTGATGACAAGGCGGTTGACGATCCCTTCCTTGTGCAACCGGCTTGGAAGGACCTTCGCATGCGGCAGCGAGGCCGAAATGGATTTCGATATCCGCCCCAACGCCGAGTCGATGTCGGCAAGGGATTCCTCCCTCGCCCGCAGGGGCAGGTAGGTGAGATCAATGTCGACGGACAGTCGTGGCAGGTCCCGTACGAAGAGGTTAATCGCCGTTCCGCCCTTTAGCGCGAACACCTCTTCTCGCGCGACGGAAGGCAGGACACGGACCAGGAGGTCGACCTGTTGCCGGAACCGCTCTTCAATAGCCATCCAGGTTCTCCGGCACGGTGATCTGATACTTCGGGTCCAGCCTGCCGCCTTTGGCGATCATCCGCTTGCCACTCCCCGTGTTGATGGCATCGAGGTCAAGGCGCTTGACCCAGGCGTGGCCGCTGCGCTCGGCAAACCATAAAAATAGCCTTTTGACCTTCACGCTGTCACAGCTTTCCAGCGCCTCCTGAAGCTGCCTTGGACTGAGATTCGAGAGGCCGGTAAACAGGTCGGCAGCGTGCTGGAAAGACTGGTTGTCCGGGAGCTCATCCAGGAATTCCAGGATCGCCCGCTCCGGACGGGAGATCACCATCGGCCAGGAGCGGTCGCCCCAAACATGGATTCTGAGCCCGTTGGCGGGACCTTCTGTTGTCTCGTCATTTTTGGTGGACGCCAGGGGAGGGAGAGCGTTAATCGTCTTGGATATCGCACCGGAGTTGAACAGCTTTCTGGCATTCCGCGGCAGGAATTGTATCGCCCGGTCCATTTCGTTGAGCCATTTGGGCAGGCGTGTCTCCGTGTAGAGGTACACTCTGCGCAGTTGCACCATCGGGACGTAGTGCCCGTACCCCTGTAGTTCGAGCGCGGTGAGTCCCCCGACGGCGACCGGCATTCGCATGAGAGATTGCAGCGAGACAGCCATGTGTTGCCATTGCGTTTCCGCTCCTGGGCGCCTGTAGAGTCCGCGCGCGGGTTGTTCCAGCCACCCGCTCGCGACGTACTTGCTGCGTAGGGCGCTTGAGTATCCTGCCTCATCCAGCCATCGCGAACTCGCCACCAAGCCTTCCGGCAGGAGGTGTTGGAGTAAGTTCAACTTTCGGCCGCGTTGCGTACTCATGGTTGGCAATTCTGCACATTCATAAACCGAAGTTGGTTTGATGTTGGTCGCTCTGTGTGACCTATGGTGAGCAAAAATGCAACTTGGCAAACCAAAATCTAGGACAACCATATGATTGCGCTCGATAACGAGGAAGCGATCACACCTGCTCGATTTGGAGAAATGCAGCGTTTCAGTTCTTGCATCGAGTCAGCTCTTTGCGGGATCCAGCACAGGACGTAGCACCCTTGCTGCAAACTGCCTTGAAAACATGAGGTTAGACTTGACTTCTGAAACGAAATCAGCCGCGCCGGACGACGTAACGCGAGAAGAGCTTTATGACAGAGTCTGGGCGACACCGATCAACCACCTGGCGGCGGAGCATGACGTCTCCGGCTCCTACCTTGCCCGGGTTTGCACCGCACTGAACGTTCCTCGTCCGCCGGTGGGACATTGGCAAAAGAAGGCGGTGGGAAAGGACAGACCACGTCCTCCGCTGCCTGACGTTCTGCCGGGCGACCAGGCAGTCTGGTCGCGCGCCACGCCACTCGCCAAACCCACATCCCTCTTTTGTCTGGAAATATAACAAGACCCCTGTAGTCTGCTCACGAATTCAGCGATTTAGAAATTGCTGATGGGAGCGGCCATCGGTCGCAGCAGAGGGACAGCCTCGTGCCCCGAGGCTTCCAGGGATGGGAAAAACGATGCAAGAAAAAACTTTGGGATTCAGCCGCACGCGTGGCTGGCGGCAGAAAGCCTTGGCGACGACCGCTCTGGTCACTGCCACGCTCGCCGCGCAGGCGGCCTTCGCCGAGGGCACATGGACAGGGGCGGTCAGTTCCGACTACGACACCGCCGGCAACTGGGCCGAAAACGCGGTGCCCAACGAGACTGCTCTCTCTTTCGGCGCCGTGTCGGGCAGTAACGTCGTCAACATGAGCCGGCCGATCGGCATCTCGACCTATGCGGTCTATGACAGCTTCACATTTGAGGCGGGTGCAGACAGCTATTTGATCGAAGTGCGGAACGGCGCCTATGTCTCCATCGGCGTTCCCGTGGTCAATGACTCGGGGGTTACTCAGAATTTCACGATATCGGGCTCGACCGATCAGGCACGTTCCATCCTCGAACTGCATGACGACGCGGGCGACGATGTCGTCTATACCGCCGGCGCCAACAGCGAAATCCGGGTGGGGCCGGCCGGATCTCAGGCCTTTGCCGGCGCCGGCCTCGTGCTCGATGGTGGGCGGTTCAACTACTACGGCACTGGCGTGCTTGAACTGGGCTCCGTGTCCGGCAGCGGCGACATCGCCTACGTGCTCAATGGCGCCGAGACCGGCACGCTTCGCGTAGGCGGCCTCGGCACAGCAGAGACGGTCGAGGTTCTGGCGGCGAAAATCGAGCAGATTGGCCATATTGCACTGGAAAAGGTCGGTGCTGGCACACTCATCCTGACCGGCGAGAATGGCTATACGGGCGGCACGAGCATATTCGGCGGCACGCTCCAGTTCGGCCAAGGGGCGCTCAGCAGCCCGCTCGTCGGCAACGTGAACACCGGCGTCACGGGCGCATCGGGCACGCTTGCCTTTGGCTATGACGGCGATACCAACTATTCCAGCGTGATTTCCGGTGTCGGCAACCTCGACGTCCTCGACGGCAGGGTCACCTTGTCGGGCATGAACACCTTTACCGGCGCCACCACGATCAGCGAGGGCGCCACGCTGGCGCTGAGCGGGCAAGGCAGGGTCAACCAGTCCAGCGGTGTCGAGGTGAACGGAACCTTCGACCTGTCCGGCCACATGGGCACCACAGTAAAGGCGATATCCGGCACGGGCGTGATCGATGTCGGATCTGCCAGCCTTGGCCTGACGGACTCGACCGGGATCTTTGCCGGCAACATCAAGGGCACCGGCGGCGTCAACATCAACTCCGGCGGCAGCCTTGTACTGACCGGGACCAACGATCTCACCGGCCAGTTCGGCATCAGCGAAGCGGCAAGCCTGACAGTGGGCGACGGCGCAACCTCGGGCTCGATCGCGGCCAATGTGCTGAACTATGGAACGGTGACGTTCGACAGAAGCAATGAAGTCACATACGCAGGCAGGATCACCGGCACAGGCGATCTGGTCTTCACTGGCGGCGGAACCTTCATCCTCACCGCCGAGAGCAGCGCCTCAGGGGAGGTCGAGATCGCCCAAGGGACCACGCTTCAGTTGGGTAATGGCGGAACCACCGGCAGGCTCGGCGGCAGCCCCCCGAACTCCGGATCCATCGCCAACGATGGCACGCTGATCTACAACCGTTCCAACGCAGTTACCTATGCCGGGCCGATCTCGGGCGAAGGCGACCTGCGCCAGATCGGCTCTGGAAGACTGACGCTGAACGGCATGAACAGCTATTCCGGCGGGACAACTGTCGAAGCCGGCGAACTGCTTGTCGGTGGGACCTCGTCCTTCGCAACGGCAACCGTCAGCGGGCCGGTGTCGGTCTATGACGGGGCGTCGCTCGGCGGTTTTGGCACCATCGACGGCGATCTGTCGATCTTCTCGGGCGGCAGCCTTTCGGCCGGCATTTCCGGTGCTATCGGAACGCTGCGGGTCGCAGGTGATCTGAGCTTTGCAGAAGGGTCGCAGTTCAACGTCAAGGTGAACGCCGCAACCGGCGCCAGCGATCTGCTTGAGGTCGGGGGCACAGCCACTCTGGCGGGCTCGGTTGCCCATATCGGCTTCAGCGGGATCTATGACCCGGTGTCGAGCTACACGATCCTGACGGCCGCGGACCTCAGCGGCACCTTCGGCGGCGTGAGCAGCGACTTTGCGTTCCTCTACCCGGTGCTGAGCTACACCGGAACCGACGTCAATCTTTCGCTGGTGCGCAACGACCTTGACTTTACCGAGGTTACCACGACGCCCAACCAGTTTGCCGTTGCCGAGGCTGTCGAGGACCTGGGGGCTGGTTCGCCAATCTACGGGGCCGTCGCTCCGCTTGGCGCGACGGAAGCCAATGCCGCATTCGACAGCTTGTCGGGGGAGGCCCACGCTTCGACCGGATCCTTCCTGATGGGCAACAGCGGACTGCTGCGCGATGCCCTCGGGCAGCGGATGCGCAGTTCCGGAGCAACCAGTGGCAATGGCAGCACTGTCTCCAGCAAAGGCGCGGTTGCCTCGGTGACGACGCCGGTCTGGGCCAGCTCGTTCGGCTCCTGGTCTGATTTCGACGGCTCATCGAATGCCGAGGGCCTGTCCGGCTCCAGCGGCGGCCTGGTCGCAGGCGTCGACCATCAGTTCGACAGCGGCTGGCTGGTCGGGGCAGCGTTCGGCGTCGGTCGGTCCGGCTTCGATCTCGATGACGGCAGTGCCTCGGTCGACAGCAACGACTGGCATCTGGGTCTCTATGGCGACCGCAGCTGGGGCAATCTGACCCTGCGCACCGGGCTTGGCTTCACCTCGCACAACGTGAGCTCGGAGCGCGACGTGATGGTGGGACCGATCTCGGAGACGCAGGGGGCCGACTACAACGCGCGGACCGTGCAGACCTTCGGCGAACTTGGTTACCGGATCGACAGGGCGGGCTCCAGCCTCGAGCCGTTCCTCAACCTGGCCTATGCGCGCTATTCTAGCGACAACATCTCCGAAGACGGCGGTGTGACCGCGCTGGACGCCTCGCAGGAAAGCCAGTCCACCACCTTCGCCACCCTCGGCGTTCGCGGGACGCATGACTTTGCTCTTGCGGCCACCCCCGCCCGACTGGAAGGCGCGGTCGCCTGGCGGCACGCCTCCGGCGACCTGCGCGGATCTTCAGTCAACAGCTTCATGGGCGGCGGCGGTTTCACCGTGTCCGGGATCGAGTTGCCCGAGGATATGGTGACGCTTGAAGCCGGGCTGGGGCTCAGCCTCGCCGAGGGCAGCGACTTCAGCATCGGCTATGCCGGCCAGTTCGGTGACGGTACCCGGCAGGACGGGCTCAGGGCAACGCTGAAGATACGCTTCTGATAAAAGGCGGGCGGTTCCCTTGGGAACCGCCCGCTTCGTTCCATTCGTAACGTAAAGCTTGCGCTGGACACATTGCCGGGATCGGTTTTCGATCTTCGGCAGCGATCCATGATGGGGCTTGCGTGCAGATCCGGGGCGAGAGGCCGAGCCATGACAGGAAACCTGCAGCCATGCTGCCGCCTGCCAGGCTCTGGCATGGAAAGTCACATGAGTTAGAGGTTTTCGACATGCTCCAGCGGGGCAGGTCAACAATCCCACGACCATGATCGGGTTCTTCTTTTCCGGAGCTCTCCCCGCTTCAGGGCCTGAAACCGCTTCCTCGATCTCTTCGCTCCACGCGTCCAGGACCTCGGCCCCGACCTCCGCAAAGGCTCTCCGGAGCGTGGCCGCGTCCACGAGACCCATTCCAGCTCGTCCGGATCCGGACGCCACGACCATTTTGCCCAAGCATCGGCCAGCGCGAGAGCCGCATCGAGCCGTGGCACTGGCCCGTTTGTCAATCGGCGCGCAATACTGGCTCTGACTCACTTTTGATGGGGTCGGCGCCGCTCCTCTATGCTGGCGCTATGATGCGGGCTTTCAGGATCGCGATGCCCGCGCGGCCATGCATCTGGCGCTTCAGCATCTTCAGGCGATTGATCTGGCCTTCGGTCTGGCCGTTCGACCACGGCTCGCTCAGGGCTGCGGAAACGGCAGCCTGATCCTTTCGCAGGCCACGGGCGAATGCAGACAGTATGTTGCCCTCTGCCTTGGAGAGCCGTGCTTCGAAGTGATCAGCGCCGCTGTTACGCACCATGTCTTGAAGTTATCTGCCAGCACTCTGGCTTTCGCCAAGGCCGGCAACGCGGCTTCGATCTGCGTCACCAGAACGGCATCCGCCTTGCTCAGGTGGAATCAATCCCTGCATGCGCGCCGTTCGCCGCCAATGGGGGCGGGTCAGACCCGGATCGAGCCGCTCGGCAAAGATCGCGCGACAGCAATTGACCGTGCAGCAACGAAATCGCCTGACCGAACCACCAGGCGCACGTCAAAGCCATGCGCCGGCAGATCGGCGAGGCGACGGCGATAACGGCTGTGAACCCGTCCGGATCGTGACCCACACTCGGGGCACGCCGCCTAACCTCTTGCGGTTCTCGCAGAAATCTCGATCTGCCCACGGGCAACGCCCAAATGATCGACTACCAGTCCGGCAGGCAGAAGCTTCTTCATGTTCAGGCGCGGCATCGAACCTCTCCTCATGAACCCATGTGGAGCAGGTAGAGCAGCAGGCTGAGCCCGTCATCAAAAGTGAGTCAGAGCCAAAATTGCCAAGCGAGCGCAGACTGAGCGGGAACTCTGGCAGAGGAGAACTCCCCATGAAGCAGTATGTTGGGTTGGACGTGTCTCAGAAGGAGACATCGGTCTGTGTGGTGGACGAAGGCGGAAAGCCAATTTTCCAGGGGCGGGCGAAGTCGGATCCCGGCGCCTTAGCCGCGCTGTTGGCGAAGAAGGCGCCGCAGGCCGAGCGCATCGGCTTCGAGACCGGTGCCATGTCGAGCTGGCTCTGGCACGAACTGCGGCGGGTGGGCTTGCCCGTCGTCTGCATCGACGCCCGCCATGCCCATGCCGCCCTGTCCGTGCGGATGAACAAGAGCGATGAGAACGATGCGCGCGGTCTCGCCGAACTGGTCCGGATCGGTTGGTATCGCGAGGTGGCGGTGAAGAGCGAGGCCAGTCAGCAGGTCCGCTCGCTGTTGGTCGCGCGGTCCCGTCTGGTCTCGATGCGGCGCGACATCGAGAACCAGGTTCGTGCGATGCTGAAGGAGTTCGGCCTCCTCTTCCCGCGGTCGATCGCCGGCCCGTTCCAGAGGCGTGTCACCGAACTCGCCGGCGAAGGGCACATGCTCTGGCCGGTCCTGACCCCGCTGCTCTCCGTGCATGGCCATGTCTGCCAAGAGCTGGAGCGGCTCGACGCTCGGATCCAGCAGCTTGCCCGCGCGGACGAGACGACCCGCCGTCTGATGACTGTGCCGGGAATCGGCGTCGTCACCGCACTCACCTTCCGCCACACCATCGATGATCCAGGCCGCTTCCGCAGCGCGGCCAGTGTCGGCGCCTATCTCGGTCTCACGCCCCGACGAAAGCAGTCGGGCGAGACCGACCTCAACGGCAAGGTCTCGCGGTGGGGCGACCGGTTGCTGCGAAGCTATCTCTACGAGGCCGCCGCGGTGCTTCTCCATCGCACGAAACGCTGGTGCGCGCTGAAGGCGTGGGGCGTCCGGTTGGCCAAAAGAGTCGGCATGAAAAAGGCGCAGGTTGCGATCGCGAGGAAGCTCGCCGTCATCCTTCACTGCATCTGGACCGACGGCACGGTCTTCGAATGGGGAGACGCAACGACCGCCAAGTGACCGACATCTGAGATTGCAGGGCCGACACCAGGCCTGTGATGTCCCGCCGGGACGGTGTTGCGGTGACCTCGTTGTTTCGGCTGACGCCGCAGAGACGTCGATGCACACGTTGAGGCACCCGACCCGAACATCAGCATGAGGCCATGACCTCGGAAAGGACCATGACCCCGGCACGGGCAGAAAAAACAGGCTTGACCCAACCAAGCAATTAAAGGGCCGAAACACACCCGTGTGGCTTATACGCCGACCGCAGGCAGGGACGGCAGCTCCCTAGACAATCCGGCCTATCGGACTACCAAAACCGGCACGGTGCTGTGGGTGAGGACCTCGGATGTCTGACTGCCCAGCAACAGCCGCCCGAGGCCACGGCGGCCATGCGAGGCCATGGCGATCAAGCTGCACTCGCGCGAACCTGCCGCCTCGATGATGGCTTCGGCCGGCAGGGCATTCGGCACATGCAGCGTTTCGGCTGCGACGCCTATCCTGTCCGCAGCGGCTTTCGCCTCTTCAAGGATACTTGCAGCGAACTCCTTCCGGCTCGCCTCGTGTGCCGCGATTTCTGCCGCTCCGGTGATCCAGCTATCCCCGACGGCGCTGGCGTAGGCCGGAAATGGCTCCGTTACCGTGATGATTGTCACCTTCGCGCCGAGGATCTTGGCCAGAGTCAGCCCATGGTCGACGCCCTTTTTTGCCAGTTCCGAGCCATCGGTTGAGATCAGGATGTGGTTGTACATTCTTGCTGCTCCGAGTTCGGGCACGGAAAGCGCAAAAGCATGTGCCCATCGGCCCGTTGCGGTGGCCTGCGTTCCGTCCGACCACCGTCATTGTGGAACGAAGCTGCATGCCGATCAAGACCGAAGGCCGTCTTGATCCCCACCACTTGCCTGCTCGAAGTGTGCTACGCTGCCGTCTGCCGACTGCAGTACTGGAGCTGAGCGGTGCCTTAGCTCAAATCTGGCGCGGGTGGAGGCAAAGACGATCGCTGCGATCCCTTGCACAATCACCACCATTGGGATCGGCACCGACGGCGAGGCCGAGGATCTCATGCGTGCGCGTCCCAAGCAAGCCGACGACGTGATCGAAACGGCGCGGCCCACCCGGCACAGTCGTTCCGACAAGAACTGCGTTGGGAGGAAGCTGCTGTCGGAGGCGTCAGGCACGCGGCTTCTGAGCGATAGGAGGCGGGAGGGGCGGAATGGCTGCTGGCGGCGCAAGGGCGATCTCCGCGTTGGCGAAGAGGGGCTTACAGGAGGATGCACGTGATGACTGCACTTGTAGGGCACGGGGAAATTTGTGCTGATCGAGACGAAAACGGGCTTCTGAAGCCGCATCAGGCTTTCCTTGCACTGTACGGCTGGCAGACCCGCGTTCCTTTGCGGCCCTCGACGATCCCGCGGGCATCTTGCAAGCGACCGATGCCCGCCATGTCGCCGCCGCCGCGTACGAAGTCGGAGGCGGCGATGATCTTGGGTCCCATTGACCCCTCGGCAAAAGTCATTGTGTCCAGCGCGTCGGGGCTGATTTCTGCGATGGCAGCCTGATCGGGTCCTCCCCAGTCTCTGAACACTGCTTCCACATCGGTCAGCATCAGCAGGACGTGAGCCTCCAGCGCCCGGGCCAGCAGACCGGAGGTGCGATCTTTGTCGATCACTGCTTCGACCCCTTCCATCTTGTTGTTCGCGCCACGCACAACCGGGATGCCGCCCCCGCCCGCGCAGATCACGCAGACGCCGGCCTCGACCAAAAACCGAATTGGCGCGATGCCCGGGATCGCGATAGGAAGCGGCGAGGGCACGACGCGGCGCCAGTGTCCCGCGGCCTCTTCCACCATCGACCAGCGATGCTTGGCTGCGATCTGTGCCGCGGCTTCTTGGGTGTAAGTCGGACCGATCGGTTTTGTGGCCCGCTGGAAAGCGGGGTCTTCCGGGTCCACTTCGACCCGCGTCAGCAGGGTAGCGCAATCGGTGCCAGGTGGCAGGGCATTCATCAACTCTTGCTCAATCAGATATCCGATCATGCCTTCGGTTTCCGCGCCAAGGATATCCAGCGGCCAAGGGCTGTCGGGGGCATAGGCTGCCGAGCGCAGTGCCATAAGTCCGACCTGCGGCCCGTTGCCATGCGCCACGATAATCTGATGATCGCGGGCCAGGTCTGCCAATGCAGCAGCCGCAATGCGCACATTGCCGTACTGTGCTTCGGCCGTCATCGGCTCGCCGCGTTTCAGAAGCGCATTGCCACCGAGGGCCACCACGATCCGCATCCGTCAAGCCCCGATTGTGGCGACAAGCAGCGCCTTGATGGAGTGCAGCCGGTTCTCGGCCTGCTCGAACACTACCGAGGCAGGGGACTCGAACACCTCGTCTGTCACCTCCATGCAGTCGAGGCCATGGATCTGAAAGATCTTTTCGCCGGTTGCTGTATCGCGGTTGTGATAGGCGGGCAGGCAGTGGAGGAACTTGGCATGGCGATTGCCGGTCAGGTCCATGACCGCACGGGTGACGGTGTAGGGCGAGAGCAGCGCAATACGTTCGGCCCAAACGCTTTCAGGCTCTCCCATCGAAACCCAGACATCGGTGTAGACATAGTCGCATCCCTCCACCCCTTCAGCCAGGTTTTCGGTCCGCGTGATGCGCGCTCCGCTGCTTTCGGCCAGTTTTCGGCATTGGTCCACCAGTGTCTGATCCGGCCAGAGGCTCTGCGGGCCACAGAGGCGGATATCCATGCCGATCAGCGCTGCTCCGACCATCAGCGACGAGCCCATATTGCCGCCGGTGTCCCCTAGGAAGCAGAAGGAAATGTCCGACAGATGCTTGTGCGTGTACTCGCGCATCGTCATCAGATCGGCGAGGATCTGCGTCGGGTGGAAATCGTCGGTCAGGCCGTTATAAACCGGCACCCCCGCAAATTCTGCCAATACCTCGGCCTGCGCTTGACCGAAGCCCCGGTATTCGATGGCATCGTAGAACCGGCCCAGCACGCGGGCAGTGTCCTTCATAGTTTCCTTTGTGCCGATATGGCTGCCCGACGGTCCCAGATATGTGACGTGGGCGCCTTGATCGAAGGCGGCAACCTCGAACGCGCTACGGGTGCGGGTGCTGTCCTTCTCGAAGATCAGCGCGATGTTCTTCCCCGAAAGTCTGCGCTTTTCGGTGCCAACGGCCTTCGCTTCCTTCAGGTTGGCTCCAAGGCGAAGGAGATATCTTATTTCGTCCGCGGTAAAGTCCAGCAATTTTAAAAAGCTGCGGCCGTGCAGGTTCTGTGGCATGGGACCGTCCTTTCAGAGGGGATCGCGGATCAGCGGGCATGTCATGCAGTGCGACCCGCCGCGGCCACGCCCGAGTTCTGCCCCGGATATGGTGATGACTTCGACCCCTGCCTTGCGCAGGAGCGTGTTGGAGTGCGTATTGCGGGCATAGCCCGCCACGACGCCGGGGCTGATGCACAAGACATTGTTCGCATCGTCCCATTGCTCGCGCTGAACTTCATAGGCGTCGCCGCCGGTTGGAACGGTTCTCAGCTTCTTCAGGTTCAACGCTTCCGCCACAACCTCCAGAAAGGGGATCGTCTCGGCCGTCACGCTTACGCCGCCCTTGTCATCGGGCCGAAGGGAGAAGGACCGAATTGCGTCTGTCACCTCGGCAAAGATGGTCACCAAGTCGCGGTCACAGAAGGTGAACACCGTATCGAGATGCATCGACGACCGCGCCCGCGGAAACTGGCAGGCGATTACTCTTTCCGCCGCGCCGGCCGAGAACAGTGCCCGCGCCAGCTGCCCCACCGCCTGCGGCGTGGTGCGCTCACCCATGCCGACCAGGACCGCGCCATTGCCGATGGGCATCACGTCGCCGCCCTCCAATGTCGCAAGTCCATGGTCTACCGTCGGATCGCCGAACCAGATCGGGAAACTGGCCTCTTTGAAATCGGGATGAAAACGGTAGATCGCGGCAAGGTTCAGCGTCTCCAGTCGCCTTGCGGGCCAGAACATCGGGTTCAGCGTGACCCCGCCGTAGATCCAGCAGGACGAGTCGCGTGTGAAGAGCTGGTTGGGCAGGGGAGGAAGCAGGAAGTCATCGTCCCGCAGCATCGGCACCACAACGCCGGTGCTGGGGATCGGGAGTTCTGCGCGGCTCATGCCGCCGATCAGGATGTTGGACAGCGGTTCGGCAGGCATCTCCATCAGGCAGGCGAGCAGATCGTCGGACAGGCCGACGCCCACCGTGTCGTCGGTGATCCGCGCCTCCAAGAGCCAGCGGCGGGCTTCTACGTCCTCCAGCACTGTCTCCAGCATCTCGCGCAGAAGCACGACCTCGACCCCCCGCTCGCGCAGGACATCGACGAAAGCCATGTGTTCGATACGCGCCTGTTTGACCCAAATGACATCGTCGAACAGAAGGCCGGCCGCATTGCCGGGCGTCAGGCGTGCCAGTTCCGTCCCCGGCCGGTGGAGCAGAACCCGGCGCAACTGTCCGGCCTCGGAGTGAACGCCGTAGGTCGGCGTCATGGTGCGGCTCCGAAGATCACCGCCAGGACGAGTGCGGCCATGATGATGACCGTCAGTGCCAGAAGAAGCGGCCAGACGAAGCGCAGCCAGCGTTCATAAGGCACCCTTCCGATTGCAAGTCCGCCCATGACGACGGCCGATGTGGGGGTGATGAGGTTCACCACGCCGCTCCCGGTGGCAAAGGCAGTCACAACCAGTTCGCGTTGGACCCCGGCGAAATCGGCGACAGGCGCCAGAATTGGCATCGACAGCACCGCAAGGCCCGACGTCGAGGGAACGAAGAATGACAGACCCACCTCGATCCAGTAGATGATCAAAATGAAGGCGGACGGCGACTGCCCCGCCACGCTGGTTTCTGCCGCATGCAGGATTGTGTCCGTGATGTGGCCCGCGTCCATGACCACGACAATGCCCCGCGCCAGCCCGATGATCAGCGCCACGCCCAGCAACTCGCGCGCGCCGTTCACGAAGCTGTCCACCAGTCTGCCCTCGCCCAGTCGGGCCGTGATGCCGATAATGATGGCGGCAGCAAGGAACAGGCCGCTCATTTCTGCCATCCACCAGCCCCCGACGGACACGCCCCAGACCATGATGCCGAAGGTCAGTGCGAACAGGGACAGAACGATTTTGTGAAGCCCGGAAAACGTCGCCGCTTCGGCGGGGGCTGTTGTCAGAAAATGCGCCTCGTTCCGGGCCTTCCTGTCGTAAACCAGTGACTTGGTCGGATCGGCCTTTACCCTCGCAGCGTAGCGCATGACGAAGGCCACCGTGACGGCCCAGCAAATCGCCAGAATTATCAGCCGCAGCACGAGTCCGTCGGCAAAGGTCACACCGGCCGCGTCCGAGGCGATGACAGTAGAGAACGCATTGACGGTGGAGCCGAGAACCCCCACGCCTGCGCCCAGCATGATCACGGCCACAGCTGTCAGCGCGTCATACTTTGCGGCAATCATGACCGGGATCAGCAGGACATAGAAGGCGAGCGTTTCCTCGGCCATGCCATAGGTTGTGCCGCCAAGCGCAAACAACGCCATCAGGATCGGGATCATCCACTTTTCGCGCCCCTTCAGCCGCACCATGGCGCGCGCGATCCCGGCATCAATGGCACCCGTGGCCGTGACCACGCCGATAAACCCGCCAATGATCAGCACGAAAAGCGATACGTCGATGGCATTGGCGGTGTAGTCGATCGGGTTGTAGAAGCCTGAGATGGGCGCCAGAATGATATCGAAAATGCCCTGTGGGTTGGCATCGGTCAGTGCATAGCTGCCCGCGACCGGCACGTCCTTGCCCAACGCCTCCGACGGAACGCGCTGATATTGCCCCGCTGGAACGATCCAGGTCAGTGCTGCGGCCAGGATGATAAGCGAGAAAAGAATGGTATAGGCAGAGGGGAAGCGGAATTTCGGTCTTTCGGCGGGCGGCATGGAGATGCTCCTTTTGGCGACCTGTGTAAGTTAGCGTAGGACAGGCGGGTTAAGCGGGCGTTGATTCAGATCATTGAGCCTGCACGCGCTTCATTGCGAAAGCTCTTGCCGCCACCCTGCCATCACGTGCTCGCGGCCGCGCAGGTGGCACTCGCTCTATGGTGTCTTGGCTGACAGGTTCGGAGGTCGGAAAGCCTGCGAGATCATCATCGTAGCAGCTGCCAGAAACCCTGCCGTTGCCGCCAACTCACTGAGAAGGCCGCGCCGACTGTTGCAGAAAACTCCCGGCCCCCGCCGAGGCGCAATTGCGGGCGGGTAACGACAAGGCGCTTCTGAAATCGTTGCTATGAGATCGCGTCGGTGCAGCGATTGGACACCCGGCGGGCGCCATGAACAGGTCGCCCAGCGCGCCAGTTGAGTTGGCGTAGCCCACTCCAAGACTTCGCTGGCGTTCTAATTGCGCTCGAACGCGATCGGTCGGTCGACAATTCCGGATGTCATCCAATCAGTGACTGCGTTTCCAGTGGCCAAGGGCGTCGACCGTCCTGCATATACGTGCGTCGAACCAAGCAGCTTGCAAGGCACCCTATGCGAGAGGTGGTTTTGCCACCACTGAGCAACTGATTCCCCGTGCGCCTCAGCCGGCGAGCGCGGTTTCGGCACGCTGACCGCCCTGCGGGTCGTTTGAGTTGAAGCGGGCCATTGTCGGCCCTTGCTACTCCACTTGGTAGCAGCTTCACCGCATTGGTGTATGTTGCGTAGATGTATGACCCCGCACGCAAGGCTTGAATGCCTGCATCGAAAGATCGAAGATGCCCGAGATAAGCCTACCCGCCCTTCCGCGGATCCACGAATGAACGACCCGCAAGCCCGCCATATTCTCGGGGTGCACGAACATCTACTGGAAGCCTCGTTTTCCAAGCGGTTCGAGGGCACCGCCGGCTATATCCTCGCCGTTGGCCTCGTTTCGGCAGTGTCCCTGGTGTGCTTGGCGCTGAACGCGGTGCTGCTCGATTCGGCAGTGCTGGTCACCTTCCTGCCGGCGATCCTCGTCAC
>Ga0351884_1018_pt1 | contig 57727 bp, 44 predicted proteins | sample BONcelFGM3001F15_FD_206773 | JGI IMG/M metagenome (GOLD analysis project Ga0351884, IMG submission 206773) | Enriched cells from coal bed in the Powder River Basin, Montana, United States - BONCAT cells FGM rep3 HSBNCT.FGM.300.1.F15 ...
GTGTCCATCACCACGAACGCGGGCGGCGGCACCACCATCAACACCACCGGTATCACCACCACGGGCGGCCAGACTTACAATGACGCGGTCATGCTTACATCCAACACCACGCTGGCGAGCACTGGCTCCGGCAACTTCACATTCAACGGCGCGCTCAACGGCAACAAGGATCTGATTCTCAATACTGCGGGCAGCAACGTGTTCAACAGCATCGTGGGCGGAACCACGGCGCTCGCATCCATTACCATGGACGCGCCGGGCGCCACCACCATCAACACCACCGGAATTACCACAACCGGCGCCCAGACATATAACGACGCAGTTACGCTCGCTGCCAACACCACGCTGTCGAGCACGGCGTCCGGCAACCTCACATTTAACGGAACCCTCAACGGCGCCAACACCCTGACTTTGAACACATCCGGCAATAATGTGTTCAACACTCCGGTGGGGCAAAGCACAGCCCTGGCCGGCATAACAACAAACAGCGGCGGCGCGTCCCTTATCAACGGAGGCAGCGTAAGCACAACAGGCGCCCAGGCATTCAACGACGCCGTGATACTCGGGGCGGATACGGCATTCTCTTCCACGGGGGGCAATATCGGATTCGGAAGCACCATCGACGGCGCGCACGCGCTGGCCGTGACAACAACGGGCGGCACAGCCTTCAACGGCGTAATCGGCGGAACTACAGCCCTGTCCACAGTCACAGTGCAGGCGGGCGGAGATGTGGCCATGCAGGTGAATGTGACCGGCTCCATCGCGGTTGACACGTCATCCGCAGACGGCGATATCAGCCTCACCAGCACCACAGGAGACCTGCCCATCGGCTTGCTCACCGCGGGCAACGGCAGCGTGAGCCTGGCTTCGGCCGCGGCCATTAAGGATACAAACGGCGATGCCATGAACGTTGTGGCCCCGGCCCTGTCTCTCACCGCTGTCACCGGAATCGGCCAGGCGCTTGATCCCATTGAAGTCACTGTCTCGGACCTGGCTGCAACCACGCAGACAGGCGGCATCTTTATCATTAATACCGGCTCTTTGAATATCACCACCGTGAACGGCGTGAGCGGCGTGGGCATCACAGACGCCTCGGCCCAGGATGATATCGTTATCCATACAACATACGACATGCTGGTCAGCAACACGGTGTCCAACGCGGGCAGCGGGGATATCAAGCTGACTTCGGGGCATGACATCACGCTCAACGCCGATATCATTGCCAACAGCGGCCTCATCACAATCCAGGCAGTGAATTCCGTGTTCCAGAACGCGGACATTATCAACATGCAGGGCGGCGATGTAACGGTTGTGGCAGACGAGGGTGACATCACCATGGGCGCGGGCGCAGGAACCACCGTGGACCTGGGAACCGTGGATTACACGGCCAATGACAATGTCACAGTGAGTGAAATCACCACGGGAACCGGCGGCGGCGTTGATGTGACCGCGGATACAGGGGCTATCGTGGACGGCAACGGCTCAGCGCCGAATATCGTATCCGACGACCTCGTGGTCAGCACGCCCACGGGCGGCGCGGCCGAAGGCAATAACAGCGATTTCCTGTTTGCGTTCAATTCCACGAACGGCATGCCCATGCTGATCGTATTCAACAACCGCATCATGGGCGGCACGAGCATCAATGAGTTCTACCAGGCCATGTCCCTTGCGAACTCATCCATGTCCCTGGGTGATTTCATTCTCTACAATACGCTTTTTGACAGCCCGTGGCGCTGGAGTTCCAGTCAGGATATGCTGGTTCCCGGGGCGGGCGCGGCGCAATCACCGCTGCCCTATACCGGCAGTTTCACGCTTTAATAGGAATGGTTGCCGGACCGCATGTCAGGCGCGCGGGCAGGGCGGCATTCAGTGTATAAGCCGTGCATGGCATGAACCGCAGATTGTATTCCGGGAGTCTTCATATCCTGGAAGCGGGATTGCATACTGCGCGCTTCCGGGTTTTGAGTGGGTAGCCGCATGATGTTGTGCTGTGGGGCGGGAGCGCATAATGAATCTATTCAAGAGTTGATTATTGGATACAGGTCACCGGCGGTACAGGTCGTAGACAAGCGTCTCAAACTTGTGCCGTTTGGCGAATGATTTTTCATCCACTCCGATCCTCTCGGGGATGCGCCGTTCCTTGCGCCCGAGTCCGCGCCGCACGGCTCTGTCCATCACGCACCAGCCCTGGTCCCATGTCAGGTCCAGCAGCCGTCCCACCGCCTCGATGGAGCACTCCTTCGATAACTCGATGACCCATATATCGAACAGTCCCGTGTGCGAGACACCATGCCTCCGTCCGCTCCGCAGGAATAGAAAGTGGAATCAACCATGGACGGCATCGTTATCACGCGGCAAAAACCCGATGATACCGACATCGCGGGATTCCGCCTCCTCAGATGCGAAACAGAAACCGGCGCCTGCGAGGGCATTGCGGATATGGACACGCTTGAATCCGGCGCCACAGAGTATATCGACAACACAGCGCCCGCGGGCAGGCAATTCTGGTGCGCCCTGCAGGCCGTAGACACTTCGGGAAACGCGGGCCTGCGCAGCGCCCCGGCAACCCATGCTTCTGCGCTGCCGCCCGAATAGCAACTGAAGCTTGTTTTCTGCTTGCTCAAACCTTCTCGTCAGGGTATTATTACATTCCATATATTCTCATTAAGGAGTCATGTTCCATTGAAATATTGTGGGATATGCATTTGCCACAAAGGTGTTTTTCATGAGAGAAACACCTTGCATTACGTGCTCGACCACCCCGGCCTGCTCAATCCGTTGCGTTCATTCCGCTGCGCACGGCATACACGTACTCCAATATCATCAGCGCTAACGGCATTACATCTGAAATTGCCGGTATATATCGCCTGCGGCAACCAACGGGGGTGATTGGAGACAAGCGAAAACTGTAGCGGTATAATGGACCAATTAAGAAGCCGCATGCGTGGTTGCATTAATTTCGACAAAGGAGATCATCAACGATGTTTATCCCGCTCGGAAATTTTTCACCCGAAGTGAATATTGGCCTTGTATCGGCGTCGCGCTCATGCTTTCCACGCGAGCTGTCAGTTAAACGAACCGCCGAACTGCTGAAGGCATGTGAAGCGCGCGGCCTGAAGATGTTCGCGCCAGAGGGTGAATGCGCGATCATTGAGACCAAGGAGCACGCGGCGGCTGCCGCCGGGCAGATGAAGTCTGCGGGTTGCGACGCTGCCGTGCTGTACCTCGGCAATTTTTCTCCCGAGATAGAGGACGCGGTTTTTGTGCGTGAGTTCGGCGGCTGCGTAATGATGATGGCCGCCGCGGAGGAGTCGGTTGGGACGCTGTGCAGCGACAGGGGCGACGCGCTATGCGGCCTGATGTCCGCGGCCATGGCCGTGGAGAAGCGCGGGCTTATGCCGCGTGTGCACATGCCGGGCGCGCCGGTGGTGGACATCGAATCCGGTGCGGATGCGGCGGGCCACTTCTTCAAGGTGGTCAGGACCGTTAAAGGCATACGCGGCGCGACCATCGGACTGTATGGACCGCGCCCTCGCGATTTCGAGACATGCAACTACAACATGGCTTCTGTTGCGTCCATCGGGGTCGAGGTCGAGGAGCTGGCGCTTTTCGACCTTGCCAATGAAATCAAACTTGTGGACGATGAAAAGCAGATCGCGGCGACAATAGCATCCATGCGCGAGGACGCCGGCGCAACGCTGCCCCCCGAGGATTTTACGCGCAGGCTGGCGGTGTACGAAATCGCGCTGCTGCGCCAGCGTGAAGCACTGCGCCTGTCCGGTGCGGCCACGCAATGCTGGATTGAACAGGAGCTTTCACTGAGGCACGTGCCTTGTTTCATAAACGCGCGCCTCACCGGGCGCGGTTTTCCCGTGGCCTGCGAGAACGACACCTATTCGCTTATTGCCGAGCTTCTCTGCCAGTACGCCTCGGACAGTTCGGTCACGATGCTGGACATCAACCACAGCATTCCCGCCGACATGCTGCCCGCCGGCATGAAGGCCGTCGCCGAGGATATCGTCGGGCTGTTCCACTGCGGCAACACGGCGCCGTGCCGGCTTGTGAAACCCGAGCTGAAATACCAGGTAATGATGAATCGCCTGCACGAGCCGCCGGGCGAGCCGCCGGACTTCACGCGCGGCACCATGGAGGGCATGATAACACCATCTTCGATTACCGTGTCGCAGGTGTACGGCTCCGGCGATTCGATGATAGCGTACATCGCGCAGGGTGAATTCCTGGACCTCGACCCTGCGACCTTCGGCGGCGTGGGTGTGGCGCACATCCCTGGTTTCCGCCGCTTCTACCGGCATGCGTTGCTCGGGCGCTTCCACCACCACGCGGCCGTGGCGTTCGGCCACTGCGGCGCCGTGCTGTTCGACGCCTTCAAACTGCTGGGAATCAAGACGGTTTATACGCCGCTGCTCCAGGCAAACCTGTACCCCGGGGAAAATCCGTTTTAAAGCAATACACAGGTGCTATTGTGCGGCAAGGCTCTGAAGCTCCTTGCTTTGAACTCATGGGCAGACGAACAGGAATCAGTGAGGATATCCAAGCGCGCCTGGAATATTTCGTGAAAGGATGAAGCTCCATGCGTGTTCTTGGAGTGGGTCTGACGACGTTTGATCACATCGCGGAAGTGGAGCGGATTCCAGGGCCGGACGAACACGAGTTCATGCTGGGTTACAGCCGGCAGGCTGGCGGCATTGTTGGCAATGCGCTGACCGCCGCGGCGCGTCTGGGCCTCGATACCGCATGCCCGGGGAATCGCCCTGCACAGCGTCAATGAACAGCTCGACACACGCAGCGCAATGGGGGAGTTCTTTTTCACGATCATGGCGTCCGTGGCCGAACTGGAACGCAACGTGATTGCCGAACGCACAGCCGACGCGCTACGCTACAAAAGGCAGAAAAATGAAAAAACAGGCGGGGATGTCCCCTTCGGTTATCGGCTGTCGGAACAGGAAGGCGTCAAAATGCTTATCCCCCACAAGCACGAGCAACGAGTGATCCGCGAGGTTCAGCGGATGCGGGGCGAGGGCATGTCATACCGTGCCATAGCGCAGGAGTTGGAGCACAGGCGCGTCAGGACAAAACAGGGCCGCACCACGTGGTCAGCCATACAGGTCAGTCGTGTGGCGCAATCAGTCCGGTTGCCCTGACACAGGGCAGCTCTTTTTCAGCATCTCAAACACTCCCCTTGACATTTCGCCATGGTCGGTTTATTCTTTACCCTAAGGGTGAAGATAAATATGGGGCCGGACTGTGCAAATCAGATTCAAAACCCGCAAACTTGAAAAACAATATGCCAATCACAAGGAAGCAGAAAAGGCATACGGAAGGGACGTTGCCCGAAAATTCATTGATCGGGTAAACATCATCAAGGCCACAAAAGACATCGAGACGCTTCAAACACTGCCTGTGCTTCGGTGCCACCCTCTTATCGGAAATCGCAAGGGGCAGTGGTCAATCAACCTCTCGGGCTTTTACAGACTGATTTTCACCCTTGAAGGCGAAGCCCTTGAAATCGCATGTTTAGAGGAGGTGAGCAAGCACTATGATCAATGAGACGGCAATTCACTCGGATTTACCGATCCCCCCCGGCGAATACCTCGAAGAGGTTATCGGGGAGCTTGGCATGACCAAGGATGAGCTTGCCCAGCGTATGAGCCGTCCCGCAACCAAGTTAAGCGCCATTTTCAAGGGGGAGAAAGCAATCACACCGGATACCGCATTACAGCTTGAAAAGGTTGTAGGCGTTCCGGCGCATGTTTGGACGGGGCTTGAGGCAGAGTATCGGCTTACGCTTGCCAGACTTCAAGCGCAGGCCGAGCAGGATAACCTGAAAGAGGAAACACCATTCATTAAGGCGTTCTGCTATTCTGAACTCGCAAAGCTTGGAGCAGTGCCCAGAGTCACAAAAGGCACGGACAAAGTTCTCGCGTTACAGAAGTTCTTTGGCGTAACTTCGCTCAATAATGTGAGCGGCTTGCGGCGTTATGCCCCGGCCTACCGCACGGGCCTTGCCAAAAAAGAAAAATCGTCCGAAGCCGTTACCGCATGGCTGCGCCTCGGAGAACTTCAAGCGGCAAGAGTCGAGTGCGCCCCATTCAACAGGGACAGGTTGAAAAGGAAGCTGAATGAGTTCAGGAGCATGACCGTAAAGCGTCCTGAGGAATTTATGCCCGAACTCAAAGAGGCACTGTCCGGCGCGGGGATTGCTCTTGTACTCTGTCCGCACCTGCCGAAGACGTATGCCCATGGCGCGGTGTTCCCACTCGGAAGCGAAAAAACCGTCATGATGCTGACCATCCGGGGAACATGGGCGGACACGTTCTGGTTCAGCCTGTTTCACGAACTGGGGCATATCCTGTTGCACAAGCAGCGGGACGTCATTGTGGAATACAACAACGGCGGATCAGAGGCCGCAGGCATCGAACAGGAAGCGGATCGGTTCGCAAGGGACACACTGATCCCGACGAAAGCGTGGGCGGCGTTTGTCAGGCGCAGACGGTTCTATGCAAATGACATCCAAACATTCGCACACAAATCAGGCATACACACCGGAATCGTTGTCGGCAGACTCCAGCACGAGAACCTCATCGATCAGGGATGGCATAACAAGCTGCGCATACAGTACACCTGGGCTGACTGATCCGAAAATCGAACGTGACATAAGCGAATACCCGGTGACGGCGAAGCCTGAGGGAGCCGAACAGGTGCGGAGCCGCCTGTCATGCCGGGCGGTGCTGTACCGCGCGGTCAACGCGGTTCGGGTGTAACACATCGTTCGATGTGTTACACAGGCCGGGACCATACCAACGACACTCAAACATCAAGACAACAATGCGCTACTCGCACTTGTCTCCAGAGCAAAGCCGGGATGCTGTTCAGATGCTGGTTGACTTGCAGCGGCTTTCAACCAATGTGATTTCGATTGATCGCGCTTGCAAAAGCATGTAAGGCACAAAGAAATGACGAGGGAATCCCCGCACGGCCCCGAAATTCACTACGACTGAGCATTTCTGAATCAACGAATCACTGACATCAAAATATTGCTGACTCCTGAAAACTCGGGGGATGGTCACCTGAAATTTGCTATATTTTTGATACGCGGGTATAAAACCAAAGCGTACAAACACAACACAAAACCTGAAGCCCCCTTTATTTGTCGGTGCTTTCCGGATGGGCGCAGACAGATTTGAACTGCCGACCACTTGGGTGTAAACCAAGCGCTCTCCCGCTGAGCTATGCGCCCGGTGCTTGGCTCGCCGTTGGGGGCGGGCCGGATATTATTATAACAACTCTGTGTTTTTGTCTCAATCTATTCCCTATTCCCCGCAGAGGGCCTGGCCATGCCCTGGGCCGCGCGTGCGTCATGCCCAGTGCATGAGACCCATTTTGAAGGGGTCGCTGAGCTGCGGATGCGTGGGCATGATGCGCACGGTGTAGCCGTAGCGGCCGCTGGTTTCGCAGGTGAGGGCGGCGGTGAACTGTGTGGCGCCTTTTTTCTTGCCGCCCACAGGGGCCATGAGCAGTTTCACGGGTTCGGTGATGAGGCCTTCTGTGTCGAGCACGCCGTAGAGCAGTTCCACGAGCACGTCGTTGCTGGACAGTTCGGCCAGGTCGATTTGCGCGGTGACCTGGTATTGCTGGTTGACCAGGGGCTGTTCGGGCAGTTGGGATTCGATGTTGTTGATGTGCAGCTTGTCCCAGTTGCCGCGGATGAATTGTTTCCAGGCTGTGAATTCGCGTGTGAGTTTGCAGTTGTCGGCGGTGAGGCTGTCGTGGCGCTGCGCGCAGGATATATAGAAGCGGTTGGTGTACTCCTTGACCATGCGATCTGTGTTGAAGACCGGGCACAGGGTTTTGAGCGTGCTTTTCATTTTTTCGATCCAGCGGCGGGGCAGGTCGTCGCCGCCGCGGTCATAGTAGGTGGGCACGATGTCGTGTTCGAGAATTTCGTAGATGCCGTCGCTTTCGACCTGGTCCTGGAGTTCCTGGTCGTCGTAGATTTCGCCGTGTCCGATGGCCCAGCCGTTGCTGGTTTCGTATCCTTCGCACCACCAGCCGTCGAGGACGCTGAAGTTGAGCACGGCGTTGACGCAGGCTTTCATGCCGCTGGTGCCGCTGGCTTCCATGGGGCGGCGGGGTGTGTTGAGCCACACGTCCACGCCCTGGATGAGGTAGCGCGCCATGTGGATGTCGTAGTTTTCGAGGAATACCACGCGGTTGCGCAGTTCGGGCCGCTGGGCGGTGTGTATGATTTTGCGGATGAGATCCTTGCCCCCGCTGTCGCGCGGGTGCGCTTTGCCGGCCATAATGATTTGCACGGGGCGTTCTTTGTCGTTGAGAATGCGGATGAGGCGGTCTTCGTCGCGGAAGAGCAGGTCGGCGCGTTTGTAGGTGGCGAAGCGGCGCGCGAAGCCGATGGTGAGGGCTTCGGGGTTGAGCACTTCGTTGGCGCGTTCCACTTCCACAGGGGGCGCGCCGCGGCTGATGAGCTGCTGGCGCAGGCGCTTGCGCGCAAAGGCCACGAGGCGCTCGCGCCGGCGCTCGTGGGTGCGCCACAGTTCTTCGGCGGGCAGGCCGTCCACGCGGTTCCAGATTTCCTGGTTGGTGGGTTCGCGCAGGGCGCGCGGGCCCAGGTATCGGTTGAGCAGGTCCGTCATTTCCTTGCTGGCCCAGCTATAGAGGTGCACGCCGTTGGTCACGTGCGTGATGGGAATTTCTTCAAGGGGCAGGGCGGGCCATATGTCGCGCCACATTTCGCGGGACACCTGGCCGTGCAGTTCGCTCACGCCGTTGATGTATGCGGCCAAGCGGGTTGCGAGCACGGCCATGCAGAAGCCTTCGTTTTTGTCGTCTGCGTTTTTACGGCCCAGGGCCAGGAACCGGTCGCGGGTGATGCCCAGGCTTTTGTAGTAGTTGGCGAAGTAGCGGTCCATCATGTCGGGCGGGAACACGTCGATGCCCGCGGGCACGGGGGTATGGGTTGTGAATACATTGCTGGCGCGCACCACGGAGCGGGCTTCGGCGAAGCTGATGCCGTGCTCCTGCATGTACATGCGGATGCGCTCAAGGGCCAGGAAGGCGCTGTGGCCTTCGTTCATGTGGTACACGTTGGGGTGGTGGCCCATGGCGAAGAGCATGCGGATTCCGCCCATGCCCAGGAGCACTTCCTGGCGCATGCGCATATCCAGGTCCCCGCCGTAAAGCTGGGCGGTGATGCCGCGGAACGCGGGCGGGTTTTCGGGCACGTTGGTGTCCAGCAGGTAGAGGATGTTGCGGCCGATATCGACTTTCCACACGGCCGCCGAGCACCAGCCGTCCGGGTATTCCACGTGCACGAACAGGGGTTTGCCGTCTTCCCCGTCCACGCGGGTGAGGGGCATTGTGTAGAAGTCGTTGTCCAGGTATTTTTCCTGCTGCCAGCCGTCCAGGTTGAGGTATTGGGTGAAGTACCCTTCGGTGTAAAGCAGGCCGATTCCGATGAGGGGCACGCCCAGGTCGCTGGCGCTTTTCTGGTGGTCTCCGGCCAGCAGGCCCAGGCCGCCGCTGTACACGGGCAGGCATTCGGAAATGCCGAATTCCATGGAGAAGTAGGCGGCGCTGAGGTTGGGGTTTTCGTCCTTGTATTTTGTTTCGAACCAGGTGCGGTCGGTCATGTACTGGCGGAAGTCGTCGTAGCAGCGCACCATCTGGTTGATCATGGACTCGTCCTGCTCGACTTCGGCCAGGCGTTCCTGCTTGATGGTGCCCAGGAGCTTCACGGGGTTCTGGTAAACCTTATCCCACAGGTCCCGGTCCGTGCGCCGGAACAGGTCAATGGTCTCGTGGCTCCAGCTCCAGCGCAGGTTGTAGGCCAGTTCCTGCAGCGGAAACAGGGCTTTGGGCAGCGAGGGCGATACATAGAATGTTCGTGCGGGTTTCATTATGTTGCCTCCTGGGTGTATCGGTGTTTTTGAGTTGTCTCGTTTCCGGCGTGTCAGAAAATCCAACTTTCATTTTAGCACAAAGTTTATTTGAGAAATGTTAACGCCATGAAATAGCGCATGGGTGCGCAAGCGTGATCGTGCGGGTGCGGCTCGTCAACGCGCGAGCAGTTCGCGGGCTATGAGCAGTTGCATGATTTCGCTGGTGCCGGCGCCGATTTGCATGAGCTTGGCGTCGCGCAGGTAGCGCTCCACGGGGTATTCTTTCATGTACCCGTAGCCGCCGAAAATCTGCACGGCATGGTCCGCTGTGCGCATGGCTATGTCCGCGGCCTGCCATTTGGAGACGGCGCTCTGGCGTGTGATGCGCTGCCCATTTTCGGCCATGCGCAGTACGCTGATGGCATAGCCCAGGGTGACTTCGATATCGCGGTGCATGGCGGCGAGCTTGGCCTGTATGAGCTGGAACTTGCCCAGGGCGCGGCCGAATTGCTTGCGTTCGCCGGCGTAGCGCAGGGCCGCATCGAACGCGGCGCGGGCGATGCCGATGCCCAGGAATGAGGTCATGGCGCGCTCCACATCCAGGGACTGCATCATGCCGAAGAACGCCATGCCCTCGGGGCCGAGCAGGCGGTCTTTGGGCACGCGGCAGTCTTCGAGGAATATTTCGCCTGTGGGCGAGCAGCGCATGCCCATCTTGTCCATGGGTTTGCCCGTGGCCAGGCCCGGGTCGCCGCGTTCGAGGATGAACGCGCTGCCGCCCTGGATGCGGCCACGCTCGCCGCTGGTGCGCGCCAGCACAATGAAGTAATCCGCAACGGGCGCGTTGGTGATGAATGTTTTGGATCCGTTAAGTATGTAATCATCGCCCTCGCGCCTGGCGCTGCATGACATGCCCAGGGCGTCGCTGCCCGCGCCCGGCTCGGTGAGCGCCCAGCATCCGATTTTTTCTCCGGAAATGAGCGGCGGAAGATATTTCTGCTTTTGCGCGCCGGACCCCTGGTGGAGCACGTTCTGGCCGAACAGCAGGGTGGACGCGCCCACGCTGAGGCTGAACCCGGCGCACACGCGCGAGAATTCCATGTGGCTGATGGCGCGCGCTACAAGGTCTGCCTCGGAACCCCCGTATTCCTCGGGAAATCCCATGCCCAGAAAGCCCAGGGCGCCGCAGGCGCGATACAGGTCCATGGGCATGTCCCCGGTCCGGTCCAGGTCCGCGGCGCGCGGCGCCAATTCCTTGTCCGCGAATTTTTTCAGGGAATCGCGAATCATAGTTTGATCATCGCTGAGTGGAAAATCCATAAGGCAATTACCTTTCAGCGGCCTTGAAAAGGCCTTCTGGAAATGGATGGCGCGTCCGGGCGGCGGGCCTGGCGCACGGCTGTTTGTTGTCTATTGCGGTTTGCTTTGCATCCATTATATCACACGCGGCTGCGGCGGCAACGGTCTGCTATAATGATCGCGGATACATTGTGCGGTGGAAGGGGTGGTTTTATGCGGAAAGGCGCTGGTTGGCAGCGGGCCGCGTGCGCGGCTCTTGTGATTGCGGTCTTGTGTTTCGCGTTTCCGCGCCCCGCGCGCGCCATTGACGAGGCCCTGCTTAATAAAGATCTCATTGCCGTGTTTTATGAGGACTGCCTGGACATGCGCCTGGCGTTCGAGCCCATTGGCGGGGGCGTGCCCGTGTGGGTGTCCATCAAGGACGTGAGGCTGGACGGCGCCGCGCCCCCGCGGTGCTCGCAGCCTTTGCAGGAGAGCAGCGACGAGGTGTCCGCGCTCATTGAAACCGCATCCGGCCGCATGCTGCAGGCGCGCGTGATTATGAATCCGGACGGCGTGCAGGGCGCCATGCTTCTTGAAATCACCCCGGGCAAAAAAGGCCCGCCCATTGATTGGGAATTCTCTTTCAGCGTCCACGAAAAGGATCACTTCTACGGGTTTGGAGAAAAGTTCAACGCCTTGGACATGCGCGGGCGCGTGACCCGCATTCTGAACAAGGACAAGCATGCGGGCGACAGCGACGACCCCGCGTTCTTTGACGACCGCTCCTATAAGGCCGTTCCCTTTTTCATGAGCAGCCGCGGGTACGGCGTGTGGCTCGACGACCCGGCCGTGTCCTATTTTGATATGGACAGCAAAGGCCAGGGTAAATGGACGCTGCACGTGAAATCCGAGCGCCTGCGCCTGTATTTCTTTGCCGGGCCGCGCCTCGCGGATATCCTCGCCCGCTACACGCATTTCTCAGGCCGGCCTCCCCTGTGGCCCGCGTGGGTGTTCGCGCCCTGGAAAAGCCGCGACGTGCACATGGATCGCACCGCATTCGAGGAAGACATATTCCGCCAGCGGGAACTCGATATCCCCGGCTCGGTCATCGTCATCGACAGCCCCTGGGAAACGTGCTACAACGATTTCCGTTTCAATGAAAAGCAATTCAAAAATCCCGAGCAGATGCTGCAGCTCGCCCACGACAACGGGTACAAGGTGGTGCTGTGGATCACGCCCATGGTCAACACCGTGAACATCATGGACATGATCGGCATTGGCGCGGGCCAGTGCCGCAATTTTGATCCCATAGAAAAGAACAGCGGATTTGTTCTGGATGACAGCGGACACACCGCGCTCGTGGACTGGTGGAAGGGGCGCGGCGCCATGATCGATTTCACCAACCCGAACGCCGCATCCTACTGGACCGGAAAAATCAAAGACCTCATCGCCATGGGCGCCGACGGGTTTAAAGTGGATGACGGGGAAAGCCAGTTCGCGATCAAAGGCGTATACCACGATGGTTCGCCCGGTTACAGCATGCAGAATTATTACGCGGTGCTGTATCACAAATTCACGTATCAGGCCATCGAGGAATCGCTCAAAGGGGACGGCGTGGTGTTCGCGCGCGCGGGCGCAGCCGGCACGCAGCAGTACGGCATTCCCTGGGCCGGAGACAATTTCGCGGATTTCAGCAGCCTGGGCCTGCCCTCGGTGGTTATCGCCGGGCAGTCCGCGGCCATGAGCGGCTACAGCGTGTGGGGCCACGACATCGGCGGCTACATCACGCGCCCGCACCGCGGCCTCGAGGGCGAATATACGGGCGAGCGCCAGACCCTCGAGCTATTTATGCGCTGGACCCAGTTCGGCGCGCTCAGCCCTGTGATGCAGATGCACACCACCAGTAACAAAGGCGCCTGGGATTTCGGCCTGGATGCGTTGAGCAACTACATTAAATACGCCAAGCTGCACACGCAATTGTATCCGTACCTGCACGCCCTGAACCTGGAAGCATCCCGCACCGGAATGCCCATGATGCGCCCGCTGCCCCTGGCATACCAGAATCAGGCCCAGGCCCATGAACAGCGCTATGAATACCTGCTCGGCCCGGACCTGCTCGCGGCCCCTGTTGTCACAGAAGGCGCGCTCGCCAGGGACGTATATTTCCCGGCCGGGGAAGCGTGGGTGGATTTTTATCATGAATACGGCAAAGAGTATGAAGGCGGCAGCGTGCAGACCGTGCCCGCGCCTTTGGACGAAATGCCGCTGTTCGCTCGCAAAGGCGCCGTGATTCCCATGCTGCCATCGGATGTGGACACGCTTGTGAGCGCGGACATGATTAAAGGGCAGGGCGTCACGCCCATGGACGGGCGCCTGGAAATCCACACCTGGCCGGGAGAGCGCGACTCATTGTTTTCCGGGGTTAATGATTTGGCAATTTCGATTAACAATACGGAGGGCGGCAAAGATTTGTGCGTCAGCGGCTGGCTAAGCAAGGCATCAATAATAGTCCACCGCACCATAGACGGGGATGCCCGCACCGAATACAAGGATTTTGTTCCCGGACAAAATAATAACTGCGTCAGAATTTATTAACCGGCAGAAGATTTACGGATTACAACCTGCGGCATGTTTTACAGCCGCTGCAAAAGGGCCGCGCCCGAGCAATTCAGGAACTGGCTGTATGTGTTCCACTCGGCATTTCTTTCCACCATTCCATTTTCATCAAAGCAGCCAATGCCCACGAGTCCCTGCAGCTTATGGCTGTCCACAAGGTGCATGTACCTGTAATCGCCCGCGCTCACGGCATTCCGGCCCAAGGCATCCGGCCGGCCGTGCTTGTAGTACTCAATGGTTGCAATATCCGTGTCCTGGCCCATGGCCGTACTGTTGCAGAAGAACGGCAGCAGGAACATGCCCCGCACCATGTCAAGCTGATCCCCGGGCAAGCGTTCATGACTTGCCACGGTTAAAAACACCTGTTCCTGTGTTCGCGGCGACTGGTGGATGAAAGCCGCATAGTCGCATTCAAAATAACTGATAGTCTTGAATAAGAAATTCTTTAATATCTGGCCGGCCACGGGATGCAACCTTGTTTGCTGGCAGGCCGGAATCATTCCACTCGGAATTGTTTCATATGGTTGGGTTTGAATTGCCTCTAAAGGGGTCATGGTGTGGGCTCCTGTTTTTCCTGGTTTCAGTTCCTGGTTCTGTCTGTGTAATTACAAGAACCATGCCATGAACGGTAATGCGCTGTTTCTTCTCGAAAATGCCGCATTTTGCAAGGAGATTGCGCCATTATTTGTAGCACAGTAACGGAAACGCTACATGGCTGTGCGTTGCGCTCCGGGGGGGACGAACACAAGGCGCCTGGAAGCGTTTTCATGGCGGCGCCTAATACTATAAGGCATTCATTGAAATCATCAGAAGATGGGAACTGCACCGGCTAATGGCGCTCGACCCAGGCTTTGCACACCCGGTTCCACAATCCACGGGATCCCTATCCTTATCAACGATAGTAACAGGCCTGCAAGCGCCGCCACCGGATGACACAGTATCCAGCATGTTACAGCAGCGCAAGGAAAAACCGCCGAAAGCCAACTGATTTCAGATGTTTGATTCCATTTCCCCCTTTAATCACAAGGGAAAATTAAAATGGCGAAGAAAAATTTATGCGCGTGGGAATCGTGGCAGGCAAATTGCTTATATCGAGTGTACCAACGGGAGGCCACGACCATGAACACGACAACCACAAGAAAGCAAAGCGCAACACACATGAAGTGGAACAGCACAGGCGCGGGCAGGTCGCATCAGTCACACAAACAGCGCGCACTCAAATCCCTCACCACATTGATCGGTATCGTATTCTTCGCACTTCTCTTTGTCATGGCCTGGCAGCAGCCCGTTGCCACGGCGTCCTTCGCGGGATCCTACGCTGCCGCGCCTATGGCCGCTGCACCGGAAACCGGCAAGAGCCTCAACATGATGTCCGATTATCTCTTCATCCTCGCTCTCCCGATCGCCCTGTTTGTTTTCGGCAGCCAGATTCACTTGCTCAAGCAAATCAGCTCACGTGTGGGCCGCAAACCTTACTGAGCAGTTCATCAAATGCACGAAAAGGTATGGCAAAAAAAACCGGAATATCTTTCAAAAGCCACGGAGCACAATTCAAGAAACATTGCAATCCCCCAGGCAATCCCCCAGATTTGGCGCAGTAACAATTCCCGGCTCTCCAGGCGTTACCCGGCATCGGCATAATCAACACAAAACGCTACAGTGTGACTTTGGCGCTACAGGCGTCTGCTGTAAATCTGTCGCCTCAATAATGGTATGATAGCTAAAAAAAGCTCTTTAAATAAAACCTTTTTTCCATATTAGAAAAAGCATTCCCCAAAACATCTGTTTTTATAGAATTGATTTTTCGACATGGATCGAAAATTGATTCATAAACGACCGTGCGCATATTCGCTGCGGTTTTTTGTTTGGTGCAAACTGTGGCGCAGGGCCTGAAGCATGTATGCCGGCGTACGCAAAATCAGTAGCGGATTTCATGACCATGGGAGTCACGATAGTGCCGACTAATTCCAAGCACGATAGCCAGAGTCACACGCGGGAGCAAATGGTTTCCCGCATTGCCGAACTCGAAGCCACTGTGGAACAACTCACGCACAACCTTGCGCTTCAATCCGGTGAAAACCAGATGCTGGATTTTCTTACGGATAACATGACACAGGCCGTTGCTGTTTATGATGTCCAGGACCAGGGCCGCAAATTTGTATTCAAATCTTTCAACAAAACCGCTGAAAGAATGGACTGCGTCAAGAGGGAACTGCTGCTGGGAAAGGAAGTGCGCGATGTTTTTCAAGCCGCTCAGGGTTTTGGCATTATCGATGTTTTTGAGCGGGTGTGGAAAACAGGACGTGAAGAACTGTTTCCCATGAAATTGTATCAGGGAGAGGAATTTACGGGCTGGCGGGACAACTACATTTTCAAACTGCCAAACGGATGCATCGCCGCAGTTTATAATGATGTCTCGGCCCAGAAGAATACCATTGATGAACTGGAGAGAAAAACCAGAATTCTCGACAGCATCAATTCCCTGTACCAGCAAACACTGGATGTGGCGACAATCCGTGACGTGGCGCATGTCTGCCTGCGCATCGCCCTGGATTTGACAGGCGCGAAATTCGGATTTATCGGGGAATTGAATGAGCAGGGGCTTCACGATACAATCGCCATCAGCGACACGGGCTGGAAAGCCTGCCGCATTCCCGAAAGCAACGCCTTGGTTTCAATTAATAACATGGCTGTGCGCGGCCTGTGGGGCCATGTGATTGCGCAGGCCGCGCCTTTGCTCACCAACGAACCCCCGCAACATCCCGCTTCCTCCGGTGTGCCCGACGGGCATCCGCCCCTGGTCAGTTTTCTAGGGGTTCCGCTTCTGGACGGGGGAAAAGCTTTCGGCATGATCGCCCTGGCCAACAAGCCGGACGGGTTTACCGCCCGCGACCTGGAAGATGTGCAGCAGCTTTGCGCGGCGCTTGTTTTGGCATTGCAGAAAAAGCGCGCGGAACTCGATTTGCACGCAGCGCACCAGACCCTGGAAACGCGCGTGGAGCAGCGCACAAAACAACTGGCCACGGTTAACGAAAATTTGAAAAAGGAAATCGCGCTCCGCACAAAGGCCGAAGACGAACTCCATACGCAATGGCGCACTTACCTGACGATTCTGGAAAACTTCCCCGAAGTTCTGTACGTAACAGATCCGCAGACGCATGAAGTGCTCTTTGTAAATAGGGTGTTCCGCGAGATGCTGGGCAATGACCCCCAGGGAGGAATCTGCTACGAAAAATTCCAGGGCCTCAGCGGGCCGTGCCCCTTCTGTACAAATATAACGCTTCTTGAAACCAGGCAGCCCTGTGTCTGGGAGCATTACAACCCCCTGGTGGATAAGCACTTCATGATTAACGATCAATTAATCCTGTGGCCCGACGGGCGCGAAGTGCGTTTTGAACTGGCAGTGGACATCTCCCTGCAGAAACAAGCCGAAATCGAGAAGCAGAAGTTGTTTCAGGAGCTGGAGCGATCCAACAAAGAGCTTGAGCAGTTCGCGTACATCGCATCGCACGATTTGCAGGAGCCGCTGCGCATGGTGTCCAGCTACACGCAGTTGCTGGAGAGGCGCTACAAGGATAAGCTGGACGCCGACGCCACGGACTTCATCAATTTCGCGGTGGATGGCGCCAATCGCATGCAGCGGCTTATCAATGACCTGCTGGATTTCTCCCGCATCAACACCCGCAGCGGCAACCCGGACAAAATGGACCCGCACAGGGCCGTGGGCCAGGCTATCGTCAACCTTCAGGCGAGCATCGACGAAACCCGCGCCATTGTCAGTACAGAGGACATGCCGGCCATTACCGCGGATTTCCCGCAAATCGCCCAGCTTTTTTTGAATCTGATCGGCAACGCCATCAAATTCCGCAGCCAGGAATCCCCGCGCATCCACATCTCCGCGACAACCCAAGGTGATTTGGCAACGTTCACGGTGCGGGATAACGGCATCGGCATCGACCCCGAATACGCAGAAAAAATATTCCAGATTTTCCAACGCCTTCACTCAAAAACCGATTACCCGGGAACGGGCATCGGCCTGGCCATATGCAAACGCATCGTGGAAAAGCACGGCGGCCGCATCTGGGTGGAATCCGCGCCAGGCCAGGGCACGGCTTTTAAATTCACTATGCCTTTATAAAAAGGGAGTAAACAATGGATTACATGTCAAGCGCAAAGCCCATCGACATTCTGCTGGTGGAAGACAATCCCGGAGACGCACGCCTCGCACAGGAAGCGCTTAAGGACAGCAAAGTTAAAAATGTTCTTTCCATCGTGGATGACGGCGTAAAGGCCATGGAATTCCTCAACAAGCAGGGAGATTATCCCGATGCGCCCACACCGGACTTGATCCTGCTGGATTTGAACCTTCCGCGCAAAGACGGCCGCCAGGTGCTCAAGGAAATTAAAAACGATGAAAATCTTAAACGAATCCCGGTTGTGATTCTCACGGTGTCAAAGGCCGAAGAAGACGTGCTTAGATCTTACGACCTTCACGCGAACTGTTACATCTCCAAGCCCATCGATTTGGATCAGTTCCTGAAAGTCGTCAAATCCATCGAGGATTTCTGGCTCACGATTGTTAAACTGCCGCCGAGCGGCAACTACGTGTGACATGCGGGAACACCGCAGCGTTTTTACATTGCAGTACAAGGAGTTGGGGAAACCATGAGTGAATTATTCTTTGAAATTATGCTTATCGAGGACAATCCGGGCGATGAACGCCTGATTCGGGAACTGCTCACAGAAACGAATTATCTGCGCGCCGGCATTACCAGCGCTCCCACGCTGAGGTGCGGGCTGGATCTCGTGGCGCAAAGCGAATTCGACATCATTCTCCTGGATTTGAACCTTCCCGACTCCGCGGGCATCGAAACCGTGATAGAAGCCCATGCCTCGGCCCCGGACATCCCCATCCTCGTGCTTACCGGCCTCGACGATGACGCCATGGGCGCCGAAGCCGTGCGGTGCGGCGCCCAGGATTACCTGGTCAAGTGTAATCTGGAGCCCAATGTTCTGGCCCGCCTCATTTATTACGCCAGCGAACGCCATAAGTCAAAAAGGGATCTCTTGAGAAGCGAGTACCGCCTCCGGCGCCTTATTCAGAATAATGCGGACGGCATCCTCGTGCTGGATTTGAGCGGGGAGATCCTGTTTGTGAACGGCGCGGCCGAATCACTATTCAGTGAATCCAGCGATACGCTGCTTCACAGCCAGTTTCCGTTTCCCATACCCAGCGAGCGGATTTCACAAATCGTGATACCGGATGAAGATGGCCAGGAAGCGCATATTGAACTGAGCATTGTATTTGATTTTGAATGGGAAAACAAAAAGGCCATGCTCGTGTCCCTGCGTGATGTCACAGAACGCGTCACAGCGCTGAATCAGAAACAGCGCCTTGAGGAACAGCTCCAGCAATCCCAGAAAATGGAATCCATCGGCATGCTCGCCGGGGGCATCGCCCATGATTTTAACAATATGCTGACCGCGATCAATGCCAATGCGCACCTGGCCCTGCGCAATATTGAAAAGGGCAAACCCGCGGCCCTGGAACTCAAGGAAATCCTGGCGGCCGCGGACCGGGCCGGCGATTTGACCAGCAAACTGCTCACATTTGCGCGCAAAGACAAGCTCAACACCAAGTCCGGCTCTCTGCGCGACATTGCCGACAGCGTCGTCAATCTTCTTGAGCGGACCATACCTAAAAAGATTGTCATAAAAAGACAATACGCCGCGGACGCCCCGCCCGTGAAAGTGGATTCGAACCAGTTGCACCAGGCCATTCTCAATATTTGCACGAACGCATGCGACTCCATGCCCCAGGGCGGGGAGCTGAATGTTGCTCTTCGGCATCAAATTTTCAGCGCCCAGGAATGCGCAAAAAATGGATTGCGCGAGCCCGGGCATTACGTGCTGCTGGAAATCAGCGACACCGGCACGGGCATGCCTTCCAGAATCAAGGACAAAATATTCGAACCGTTTTTCACAACCAAAGGCGTATCCAAGGGAACCGGCCTGGGCCTCAGTGTAACCATCGGAATCGTTCAGAATCACGGCGGCACAATCGGCGTATCGAGCGAGCCAGGGCGCGGCTCCAGCTTTGTTATTTATCTGCCCGCGGCACAGCATGAAAAAATCACGGATGATGAATCCCTGGCCACTCCCACTTTGAAGACAGGGTCTGAAACAATTCTTATCGTGGATGATGAAATGGTGGTTCTCAAATCAATCTCTCACCTGCTCCAGGCCCTGGATTATAAGGTGATGACCGCATCTTCGGGCCGTGAGGGCGTATCTTTATTCATGGACAACATGAAGGATATCGATCTGGTTATCCTTGATTTCATGATGCCTGAGATGGATGGCAGGGATGTTTATAATGCCATCAGTAAGCTGAGCCCGGACACGCCCGTGGTGTTGTGCACGGGATACAGCACCGATGGCGCGGCCGGGGAATTGCTGAGCCGCGGCGTGCGCGGAGTCATCTCCAAACCATTCAGTCTTCTGGAGTTGTCGCACACCATTCGCCGGGTGCTGGACCCAAACACCGTTCACGCATGAGCAGTAAAGCAGTAAAGCAATAAACCATTAAACACTTTCTGCATCAATATATTCACGCGCTCAAATTCAGCGTGCAACGCAGGTTTGGTTTTGGAGTGCGGTGATTTGTCGCCGCTTTCGCGGCGCGGGATTATGCCGGATACGCCGGCATGCGCCGGGAATTAATACCCGGCGCGCGAAGCCTCTATTGAAATGACGCACGCCAAAGAAAACGATTCGATTTAAGTTGAGTTTTTTGATTATCAGGCGAGCCCGCTAAGATTAAGCGAACCCTTCTATTAGAAACTATTATGCATACGGGAAATTGTATGCACCATGCCATGGTACGGCTTTTGTCGGCTCAGGTCTGTTGCGCCGCGCAATGCCCGCGCGGGGTCACTTGTAGTCGCGTGATTCGATGTTGTGCTTTTTGAGCATGCGCTGCATCACGGTTCTGCCCAGCCCGATGGCATCGGCCGCGCGTGTCACATTGCCGTCGTATCGCTTGAGCGATTCGGTGAGGAAGTCGCGCTCGAAATCATCGATCATCTGGGCCTTGGCTTCTTTGAAAGAGGAAATGCCGGTAAAAGCGGTTTTGCGGTTGCTGCTCTGAATGGCGCCGATGAGCTGCTCGGGCAGGTGCTGTTTCTGGATGCATCCGTTTTCGCACAGAGCCACTGCGCGCTGGATGATGTTTTCAAGCTCGCGGATGTTGCCGGGCCAGTTGTAGGCCATGATGGCTTCTTCGGCCTGCGGGTCCAGCACGGGTTTTGCTTTGGACATCTGCGCCGTGTATTTGCGGATGAAATGATCGACCAGTTGAGGCAAGTCGTCTTTTCTTTGCCGCAGTGTGGGCATGTCCAGGGACAACACGTTCAGCCTGTAGAACAAGTCCTCGCGAAACGCATTCTGGGCCACGCATTGCTGCAAATCCTTGTTGGTTGCGCTCACGATGCGCACGTCCACTGCGATCAGTTCCGTGCTGCCCACGCGCTGAATGGTGCGCTCCTGCAGGGTGCGCAGCAGTTTGGCCTGCAGCGGCATGGGCAGGTCCCCGATTTCATCCAGAAATATTGTGCCCCCGACCGCTGCCTCGAAATATCCATGCTTTCTTTGCGTGGCCCCGGTGAACGAGCCTTTCTCGTGGCCGAACAGTTCGGATTCCAGCAGGTTTTCTGACAGGGCCACGCAGTTTACGGGAATGAACGGCCCCTCTTTGCGCTTGCTGTTCACATGCAGGGCGCGCGCGATGAGTTCCTTGCCGGTCCCGCTTTCCCCGGTGATCAGCACATTCACGTCGTTGTCGCTCACGCACCGGATCGTGTCGAATATCTTGAGCATGTGAATATTCGAGCCCACGATTTTGCTCAGGTCCAATTCCTTTTGTACCTGGGACGTGAGGGCATCCACGCGGTGGCGCAGCGTGGTTTTTTCCAGGGCGTTGCGCACGGTCACAAGCAGGCGCTCGAAATCAATGGGCTTGGCCAGAAAGTCGAACGCCCCGGCCCGGATTGCTTCCACGGCCGTGTCGATTGTGCCATACCCGGTCATAAGGATGACTTCGGTCTTCTTGTGCATGACCCGCAGGCGTTCCAGCACGTCAATGCCGGACAGCCCCGGCATTTTGAGGTCAATAATCAGCAGGCCATAGTATTTGTCGTTCAGCAGCCTGAGGGCATCTTCTCCGCATGCCGCCTCATCGACCTCATAGTCTTCCGAGGCCAGAAACCCTTTCAGAGCTCTGCGAACCAGATCTTCATCATCAACGAGTAATATTGACTTTTGCATCCCCGAACTCCTTGTTGATTAATATTAAGTTGTTAATAGCTGTATCAAAAAATTTGCCAAATCAGACAACATCAACTCGGGTTTCGAAAAGAACCCTTTTAAACCGTTTTATCGACGTTTGCAGTAAATTGCATAGACGCCTAAATGCTACAGTGTGGCGCAATTGAGACACTTCGAGTCGCTTTTTGCCTGGACTTTATGCTTTTAATTCTACCGGAATCAGTAGAAAATGTCATTTTATAAAGATTTTTGTGTGTTCCAGGGAAGAATCACAAGCAAAAAAACATAAGAATTCGTTACATTGTTGCCTAATTGCTACTGTGTATCTGCGGATGTGTAATTAAGTAATCGTCAAACAGACAGCAGGATATTAATGTTTTGTGAGTTTTGGCGTTTGCCGAGGGTATGCGCAGGGTTTTGGCATGGATATTGAAATAATATCCAACTAACTATTATTCGGGGAGCAGCAATGGGGTCTAAAGAGGAGAGCCTGGGGAATCAAGTCGGAGCAGGCAATGGCAATGGAAACAGCCGGCATGCTTCAGACGTTCTGCTTAATTTAAAAACCGGCGGCGGTGTGCTCGCCTGCGCCGAGGAATCATTCAAGCAGGATTTGATTCGCAGGGAAATGGAATTCAGCCTGGCGTTTGAAAATGCTGTGGACGCTATTTTCTGGGCGGACGCGGCCACGGGCGCGATTATCCGAGTGAACCGGGCGGCCGAAGCCCTCATGGGCAGGTCCAGGGATGAATTGGTGGGCATGTCGCAAATCGACCTGCACCCTGTGGACAGGCAAGAACTTTATCGCAGCATGTTTGAGGAGCATTTCAAGAAGAACGGGGCCATGGATGATGAGGCGGTTGTGGTGCAGGCCTCGGGCCGGGAAATTCCCGTTCATATCACCGCCTCAGTGTCCCGTATTCAAGGCCGGGACATCGTCCAGGGTGTTTTCCGCAATATTGAAAACAGTAAAAAAGAACAGGCCGCGCTCCAGGCGGAACAAAGGAAATTTCAGGCTCTGCTGGAAGCCACTCCCGCTTTCATTTGTTCCATTGATCGATCTTATTCCATTCATTATATGAATGTGAACTTCAAGAAAATATTCGGGGAGCATGAGAACGCGACATGCCACCAGGCCATGTGGGGCTGCGTGCACCCCTGTGACGACTGTGAGGTTCAAAAGGTATTTGCTGAAGACAAAGAAGTTTCCCGGGAATGGGCCGACGCGCAGGGACGAGTGTATCAGGTTAACATGAAGCCATATCATGATGAGCACGGACACAAGCAGGTGTTTATTACCGGGTTCGATATTTCAAAGCTGAAAAGCGTGGAGATGGAGCGCGAAGCGCACACCCTGTTTCTCAACACATTGCTCGACACCATTCCCGCTCCTGTGTTTTACAAAGACCGCAGCGGCAAATACCTGGGGTGCAACAGCGCATTTGAAGATTGCGTGGGTGTGGAAAGGCAGCACCTTATAGGCAAAACCGTTTATGAGCTTTGGCCTCGGGCTCTTGCGGACAAATATTGCGAGGCGGATGAGGATTTGATAAAGAACCCCGGCCGCCAGACCAACGAAGGGCAGCTTAATCATTCCGCAGGCAATCTGCAGGATGTGATTTTTCATAAGGCCACGTACAACAATACGGATGGCTGTGTGGGCGGGCTTCTGGGCATCACCGTGGATATCACGGAGCGCAAGGCCATGGAGCGGGAAATTGCGCAACAGCAGCGTTTCGTTTCATCAATTCTCGATTCGCTGAGCAGCAATATCTGCATCATCGACGAAAATGGGAGCATCGCCTACACCAACGCAGAGTGGAACCGGTTCGCGGATGACAACCAGTGCGCCGGGCACTATCAGGATTGGAATTATCTGGATGTGTGCGATGCCGCGGCCCGGGCCGGGGATGCCCTGGCCCTGGAAGCGGCCCGGGGAATCCGCATGGTTCTGCGCGGAGACATAGAAGAGTACCGGCTGGATTACCCCTGCCACAGCCCGGAACAGCACCGCTGGTTCAACATGACCGTGCGCACGCTGCAAGGCGATGATGCGCATCGCGTGGTGATTTCCCACCAGTCCATTACAGAACAGAAACTTGCTGATGACGCCGTGCGCCAGAGTGAAAAGCGGTTCCGCGAGGTGCTCAACAACAACCCCATCGGTATTTTCCGCAGCACGCCGGGCGCGGATGCGCGTTTTACCACGGTCAATAAGACTCTGGCCGCCATGTTCGGATGGGATTCGTCCCAGGATCTGGACGGCATGCCGCTCAGCCAATTATTCGCTATCACGCAGGAGCATGAGGAGTTCATTTCTTTGCTTATGCGCAAAGGCCGCGTTCCGGGATACGAGTGCCTGATGCAGCGCATTGATGGTTCCCTGTTTTCCGCGTCCATCACGGCGCAAGTGCAGGTTAATGAAAATAAAACCTTCTATTGCTTCGACGGGACCATTGAAGATATCACACAGCGCAAGGCCATGGAAGATGAACTCAAGCAAAGCGAGGCGCGGCTCAAGGATTTCCTGGATAACGCCACCGACATTATTCAGATGATCGACGGGGCCGGAAAATTCATATTTGTGAACCGGGCCTGGCGCCAGGCCCTGGGATACACCGAAGAACAGGCAATGAATATGAATTATTCGGAGATTATTCATCCGGACCATATGGCCCAGTGCCAGCGGGTTTTCACCCAGGTCATACAGGGCAGGAATGTGCAGAATGTGGAAGCGGTGTTCCGCGCCAGAGACGGGCGGGAAATCATTGTGGAGGGCAGCGTGAACTGCCGGTTTGTGAATGGAGAGCCCGTGGCCACACGCGCGATTTTCCGGGATGTCACAGACCGCAAGCGTGCGGAACTGGCCATGCGCGAGAGCGAGAGCCGGCTGCGCTCCGTCACGGATACGGCGCAGGACGCCATCGTGATGATCGATGAAAATGGAGGCATTTCTTTCTGGAATCCCGCGGCTGAGAAAATGTTCGGGTATGAAACCTCCGAAATAATCGGCAAAGACCTTCATGAAATTCTCGCTCCCGTGGAGTTTCATGCGCAGCATCGGAAATGCTTCAGCACTTTCCGAAAAACCGGGTCCGGCGCGGCTGTGGGCAAAACCGTGGAACTGGCGGCCCTGCGCAAGAATGGGGAGCGCTTTCCCATCGAATTGTCATTGGCCGCCAAAAAACGCGGCCAGGGCTGGGGCGCTGTGGGCATTATCCGGGATATCACCGAGCGCAAGCAGGCCATGGAAGCTTTGAGCGAAAGCGAGAGCCTGTCCAGGGCGCTGCTGAACGCCCCTCAGAATGTGGTTGCCATGGTTGATGGCGATTTCAGGATTTTCGCTGCAAACGAGTATTTATCCCAAAGATTCGCAAAGCCTGTCGCCGAACTCATTGGCACATCTCTGGCGGATCACCTGCCGGATGATGTGGCGTGCGCAAGAAGGGCCTATGCGGCGCAAGTGCTGGACACCGGGCTGCCCGTGCAATTTGAAGATGAAAACAAGGGCGCCTGGTTTGATAATATCTATTATCCCATCTTGGACTCACAGGGCAAAGCAATAAAGGTGGCGATTTTCGCCACGAACATCACTGAAAGAAAGAGCGCGCAGGTGCAGTTGCGCAATGCCATGGATGACCTGGCCCGTTCCAACAAGGAACTCGAGGAATTTGCCTATGTGGCGTCCCATGACCTCAAGGAGCCGCTGCGCATGGTGGTCAGTTATATGCAGTTGCTCGAGCGCCGCTACAAGGGGCAACTGGATGAAAAGGCCGACAAATTCATCCACTATGCCGTGGACGGCGCCATGCGCATGCAGAAGCTCATTTCCGCGCTTCTTGATTATTCCCGCGTGGGGCGTGTGAACGGGGAATTTGAACCCGTGAACTGCGGCGAGCTGATGGAGCAGATTGTTTCCGATTTGAGTTATGCCATCCAAGAGGGAAACGCCAGCGTTACATTCGGCGAATTGCCTTCGGTGCAGGCCGCCCCGGTTCTGCTGGGCCAGTTGCTGCAGAATCTGGTTGCCAACGGCCTAAAGTATTGCCAGGATCCTGCGCCGCATGTGCATGTGCAGGCCGAACGCCAGGGCGCGGAGTGGGTTTTCTCGGTGCGCGACAACGGTATCGGAATTCCGCCCGAACACCATGAGCGCATATTCAAGATTTTCCAGAGGCTGCACACAAAAGACGAGTTCCAGGGCACCGGCATCGGCTTGTCCGTGTGTAAAAAAGTGGTGGAACACCACAAGGGCCGCATCTGGGTGGAGTCCGAAAAAGGGCAGGGCGCCACGTTCTGCTTCACAATTCCAGTGGAGGGGGGGAGCGCAGCATGATTGTGCGAAACAACAACGGGGGCAATATGGCGATTCTTCTGGTGGAAGACAATGCCGGAGATGTGGACCTGGCCATCGAGTACTTCGAGGGCAGCCAGGTGGCCAACACTCTGCATGTGGCCGATGACGGGGAACAAGCATTGCGGTTTCTGGAAAACAGCGCCGTTGATGACCTGCCCGACCTGATTATCCTTGATTTGAACCTCCCCGGGCTCAACGGCCTGGAAGTGCTGGCCGCCATCAAGGGCAGCGAACGGTTCAAAAGCATCCCCGTGATTGTTTTTTCCGCGTCGGACAACAATGCCGACATCTACAAATCATACAGAAACAAAGCCAATTGCTACATTACAAAACCCATGGATTACGATGAATATTCACGTGTTTTCCAGAGCATCGAGATGTTCTGGTTCCATACCGCAAAATTACCCAAGGGGGAAAATCATGAACACAGACCGTATTAATCTGCTGCTTATCGAGGACAACGAGGGGGATGCCGATCTGTTCACCGAAATGGTGGAAGAGTTTGGCGGAGAAGATTTTCATGTGGTTCACTGCACGCGCCTCACAGACGCTTTCGCGGCCCTGGACAAGGACAAGTTCCACGTCATCCTGTCGGACCTGTGGCTTCCGGACAGTTGCGGCATCGACACATTTCACCGCTTGCTGGCCAGGGATACCGGAGCGCCCATTGTGGTTCTGAGCGGGAATGATGACGAGGCCACGGCCGTGAAAGCGGTTCAGTGCGGAGCCCAGGATTACCTGGTCAAGGGTTTTATTGACGGGTATCAGCTCGTGCGATCCCTGCGCTACGCTGTGGCGCGCACCGTGACATCCCAATAATATACTTGGGGCTGCGGCGCCCGGCCCGATTGCCAGGGCCGGGCGCGGCGTGGCAGCCCATTCACCCCCCCCCCATTCATTCTTGTTTCTTCCGTGCGCGGCTGCGCGCATGAATTCGTGCATGCGCACTGTCCGCGCCTCTGGCATGCGCCGGGCGTCTGGTATTACCCATGAATCGGTCAAGAGTACATTCAGAATGTTCAACTTAATCATTTCGATATTCTTTCTTATATAGTAACTGCATATACGATATCGTTTGATTTGTTCTCGCGTCCATCTCTGGCGCATTGCTAAATCTTTCCATTCATTATGAATAAGCAGCGGCTTCACCAGCCCGCGTCGCAGTGTGCCGTAACAGTGTATCAATCATGAGGCGGCAAGGAATTCTTCGGCCATGCATTCTCTGAGGCTTTGTGCGAAAAAACGCCTGTATTTAAGCCGTTATGAAAATAAACAACAAAAGATTTGGGTGCATGGCGCATGTGGCATGCATCTTGTTTATAGAGAGCATAGCTGACACAGAAACAACGGAACGGCACACAGCAGAAGACAGGAAAGGGAGGCAAAAGCAGGAATAGAGAAACAAAATCTCTACATAGGAATCCCGGGCCGCAAGGCCAGCATATAAAAGTAAAACCAAACTACAAAAAAACCGGAGGAAACGAAAATGAAAAAGCTCATCACAATGATTGCAATGACGATTCTGCTGGGTTCCACCAGCGCCCTGGCAGCCACCACCCTCACAGTAGACATGGATGTGGAAGTTCCCCAGGCCATCAATCTGCAATGGGCCGTGAGCGGCGCCAGCGTACAGCTCACCGGCGCCAGCGCCGTCACCACCGCGGATGTGATTCTCGGCTACAAAGAAGCTATCGACGGCGGCATCATGAAGACCAGCGCCAACGACGCCTTCGACATCACTGTGGAAACAAGCGACAACCTGTTTATCGGCGGCTCGGGCACCAAAAGCACCAGCGAACTCTTCCTGGACCTGGACGGCGCCGGCACCTATGTGCACCAACTCAACGGCACCAACGCAGTCACCATCATCGACGAACAGCCCGCTGCCACAAATGAACTGCACAGCGTAAACTACAAGCTCCTGCTCAACGCTTCAGACACACCCGGCATCTACGCCACAGACCTGACCTACACCATCCTGATTGACTGAATTGACCGAGCCTGACCCCCGGGAGGGCGCGGCGCACACGCCGCCCCTCCCGGAAAGCAGGGCCCGCAGGAAATGGGGAGACCGGAAATGCTGCCATACACAATTCAACAAAACTCAAACAGAATCATCGTGGCTCCCACCGGGGAGCTGTTCGGGTTTGAAGCCTCAAAATTCGAGCAGGACATTCTGGCCCGGACGGGCACGGGAACCACGATCATATTCGACCTTCATGAATTGCGTTTTATTGACAGTATGGGAATCGGCCTCCTGCTTCGTGTGAAAAAACATACTGAAACGCGCGGCGGCAGCCTGTCCGTCAAAAACCCGGCGCGCGTGATTTCCTCCATTTTTTCAAGATACAAATTAACCGAGATGTTCCAGGTATCTGACAGCAGTATCCCGCCCCAACACTATTCCTCCATGGGCGGGCAGCAGCACGCGCGAACCGCGCAGCAGCGCATTGCCTGCTGAAAACGGTATCGCCCGTGACTTCGTATTGGGGAGTTTGCCATGAAACACACTGCCATTACATTTTTATTTGCTGTTGCGGCCGCATTGCTCGCGGCCGCGGTCCCGGCGCGGGCTTTTAACGTTACGCCCCTTGTTGTGGAAATCGACGCCGAGCCCGGACAATCATACACCGGCCAGCTCCGTGTGTCCGGGGCCGGCGTCGATGTTGAGTCCATCAAGATTTACGCCCTGGACTGGGACCGCAATGCCGAGGGCGTTTATAGGCCCAACCCCGCAGGCGCATTGCCTGGAACATGCAGCGCCTGGCTGTCCCTGAATCCCACGCAAATCAATCTTGCGCCGGACCGCGAAGAAATCGTGAAATATTCCTTCACCGTTCCCGAAGACGCCGTGGGCTCTTATTGGAGCTTTATCATGGTCGAGGGTGTGGCCACGCCCGAAAAGCCCGATGACAATGGGCATCGCCAGGTGGTAATTGGCGCCAGGCTGCGATACGCCATTCGTTTTGTGGTCAATATCAAAGAAGGCGCATTGCCCGAAGGGAAAATTTCGGCCATGACTGTGTCTGCGCCTGAAGCCGCGGATGCGGAACACCAGGACGGGTTCTTTGTCCGGGTGCTTTTTGAAAACACAGGCAATGCCTACCTCAAGCCCATTGGTTATGTGGATATCCGTACAATCGACGGGCAGTCCGTGGCAAAAGCCGGTATTAAGGAGTTTTATGTGTTCCCTGGCAAATCCATTTGGGTCGATGTGTATGTGGATAAACTGCCCGGTTCCGGCCAATACCTGGGGCTTGCGGTTCTGGACTACGGCGGCCAGGCCCTGGTGGCCGGGGAAGCGCGTTTCGGGATTCCGTTTGAACCAGTTCCCGAAGCGGTCCCGGATCAAGGCGGCGGCCAATGATGATGACGCTTATGCGCAACTTTATGGCCGCGGCCGCCGCTCTGGCGGTTTGCGCCCTGTGCGCGCCGGCCCGCGCGGACTTGCTGGTGTCCGCGGACACCAACGCCGTGAGCTTCGGCACAGCGCGGATCGCGGATCTGGACCGCGGCTTTATTGAATTGTCCCCTTCATCCATGTCCTATGACCTGCGCATCAGTGTCCAGGACACGGGCCCCGTGGACTGGACTATCACCATGCGCGCGGACAGTGAATACTTCATGTCGGATAACAGCAGTGATAAGCCCTGCGGCGATTTGCTCTGGCGCGTGAATGGAACCGGCGGCTATGCCCCGGCCACCACCCTGGATGAAAACATGGTCTCTGGCACAGGCGATGCGATTCTCGATTACGACTTCATATTAAATACGGGCTGGGAAGACGCGCCCGGCAGGTACGGCCTTACTGTAGTCTTCACCATTGTTGAAAACTGAGCCGATCCATGAAGAAATGTTTCGCGGTTATCCTGGTATTGCTCCTGGCTCAGGCTGCGCCGGCCCTGGCCGCGCCTTTGTCTGTCGCCATGGCGGACGGCGCCTTGAAAACCGTGCGGTCCAGCGATTTTTCTACTCTCGCGTTCACCTTTTCCAACCAGGGCGACACCCCGCGCACCGTGAGTATTACATGGCATGCGGATGCGCCGCTTTCCCTGGTGAGCAATCCCGCCCCCGTGTCGCTGCAACCCGGTGCTTCGGAAACCCTTCCGCTGACATTTTTTATTCCCGACTCCGGTGAGGGAAACGCGGATATCCACCTGCATGTGGCCATGGCGGATGTGGAAAATCCTGATGAAACCGCATCCGTGGATGTGGTGCTGCAAGTGGAATCCATTGCCTGCGCACACATTGAAAATCTGCCGGAAACCTTTCACCTGTCGGGCGGGCGCGAAAGCCTGCTGGCCTTTGATGTGGTTCACTGCGGAACCGGGCACCAGTCCTTTGAACTTGCCGTGGATCCCGGCGCCCGCATCGCCGCCGGCCCCTTGCCCGCCATCCGCAACATGTCTCCGGGCGCAAAGCAGAGAATCATTCTGGCCCTGCGCCCCGCGCCCACGGACGTGGAGGAGGATGCCCGCATCCGCCTGGATATTTTGTACAAAGGCCGGCCCCTGGACACGCGCAGCGTATATGTTGTGGTGCGGCCGTTTCGCGATGCGCCCCCGAAAAAGTCCCGCGCCGTGTTTCCGCTCCGCCTCACCGTGGATCACATGGCGCGCACCAGCCAGGATGCGCACACATCCGTGCGCATGTCCGTGCCCACTGTGCTGAAAGGAAACACGGCCCTGCGCACAGACGCCACAATGGATGATTCCCACGGCAAATTTGAGGTGCGCCGCAGCTATCTCGATCTGATGCTGGACCGCACGCGCCTGGTCGGGGGAAACCAGCAGTTGACCATGTCCGATATCCTGCAGCAGGGCTCCCGGCCCTATGAGGGCTGGCGTGTGGACCGCCCCGCGCCCGGGGGATCCATTTCGCTGTTTTCCGGCTCGGACGCAGGCGCCGATGTGCAGATGTACCAGTGGCGGATCGCGGCCGGGCCGCGCCTTGATTTGCGCCTGGGCCACCTGTCCGAGCGCGATGGTTCCGCCACCGGCTCACATTTGAAGGCTGATACGTTGAGGGCTGCGTTTACACCCGGCAAGACACTGAGCCTGGACGCGGAGATTATTCGCGCATCGGACTCGGCGCACGGCGGCGAGCCTGCGCGCGCGGGAACCGCGTTTCGCCTCGGCGGCGCATACCAGGGCGGCAATTTCCAGATCAGTACGAATTTTCAGGGCGGGGACAAGGAGTTTCCCCGCGTGGGGCGCTTGAAGAAGTTTTCCCTGCATGCCGACTATACGCCCGTGCGCCGCACCCGGCTGTTTATGGACTTTCGCAGGGAAACCGGGTTCCGGGCCGAGCAAACTCTGGACGGCGGCCTGGTTCCGTATCAGCATGAAACCCACAGCGCGGGCTTCACCCGGCCCGTGATCGGCGGCATCATGGTGTTCGCCTCTATCAACAGCAGGTCCTCGGATGTGCGTGATGCGGATTCCCCCGCGCAGCCCGCCGCCGCGCGCCAGGCTTTCTACGTTCTCAAATTATCCCGCAGAACCCGGAGCGTTACCGTTGCCGCGGAAGTGGAATCCGGCAGCAAAACCCTGGGCGCGGACCGCATCAAATACCGGGATTACGGAGTCTCGGCCGCATACCGCAACAGCGGTTTTACCCTGAACGCCGACCTGAACAGGGCTTTGCATATTACGGATATTGGAATCATCGAGACGGAAAACCGCACGTCATCCTATGCGCTCGGATATGCATTCCCCGGGCGGAATATTTCCCTGAATGTCAACTGGACCGGGCAGGCATCCTCATCCGGCGCCGGGGCCCGGGACAAGCGCGAGCGGCTTGAGATCCGCATTGAAAAACGGTTTAAGGACATGTCCACCTTTGGGCTGACATATGAAATCGACCGGGCCGGCGCCAACACGGACCGCATGTTCTGGGGCGCCTGGTCCAAGACCCTGGATGTGAAAATCCCGTTCAGCGCCACCGGGGTTGTTCGCGGCGCAGTGTACCATGACACAAACCGCAACGGCGTACGCGACCCTCAGGACACGCCCCTGCCCGGGGTGATTTTGAATCTGAAGGGAATCGGCGCAGTCATGGCCGATGATAACGGCGAGTATGCATTCGACAGCCTTTTGCCCGGGTCCTACACATTGACGCTGGACAGTTCGAGCTACGCGGTGGGGCTCAAGCCGGGCGTGGGCCTGCCCGATTTTTCCGTGGGCGGCGGCCGCACCGTGGCCATGGACATTCCCCTCGTCAGCGTATACCGCCTGGCCGGCAGGGTGTCTCTTATTGATGACAGCATTTTCGCACAGCGCGCCAACCTGTCCGCGGCCCAGTTGCATATCCTGCTGCTCAGCGGCGGAAATCCGATCCGCGAAACCTTCACAGACAAGAACGGGGACTACTACTTCGAGGGCATCGAACCCGGCCAATACCGCATCATGCTGGATGAAACCTGGCTGGATGCAGGCGCCGCGGTTATTGGCCCGGCGGCCCATGATGTCCCGGAATCCGAATCCGCATCCGCCCAAACCTACGATTTCTCCATCGGCCTCAAGCAGAAGAAAATCATCACAACATTTCAAAATTAAGCGGGGCGTTGCGCTGCGCGGACAATGCGGGCCGCGCCGCATAGGAAGGTTGTATGTGATATGTGGTGGAATGCGTGTGAAAACAAAACCGGCCGCGGCCGCGTTATCCGGCGCCCAGGGCGTTTCGCACGGCCGTGAGCAGGGAGGTGATATTATATGGTTTCTGCACGAATCCCGCGGCGCCGGCTTCGACAAGCGCGTTCGCTTCGCCGTCAATGCTGTATCCTGATGCAATGAGAACCTTGACATGGGGGTTGATTTCTTTGAGCGCTCGAAATGTCTGCGCGCCATCCATGTCCGGCATCATCAGGTCAAGGACCACGAGCGCGATATTCTGCGCTCTGTCTGCATATACACCGGTTGCCTCGGCCCCGGATCCGCACGGAATAAGGTCATATCCGAACTCTTTGAAAATTTTGCTGGTCATGCCCAGAACGCCGGGCTCATCGTCCACGAGCAGAATCGTCTCATTGCCGGATAATTTGCTGAATGGGGAAACATCGTTTTCGGCGGCGGCGGCGCCGGACTTTGCCAGGGGCAGGAAAATTTTGACGCACGCGCCCTTGCCGGATTCACTGTGAATGTGCAAATGCCCCTGGTGGTTGGTGATAATGCCGTGCGCAACGGACAGCCCCAGGCCCGCGGCTTTGCTCATGCCCTTGGTTGTGAAGAACGGTTCGCAGATCTTTTCGATTATGTTTTCATCAATGCCGTGCCCTGTGTCGCTGATAATGATTGTGCAATAATCTCCGTCAAAGACTTTGCCGCATGTTGTGCAGAGCGCGGTCCCGCAATCCGCGGCTTCGGCTTCGATTTTTAAAACACCGCCGTGCGGCATGGCATCCGCTGAATTCGTGCAAATGTTCATCAGCGCCTGCTGAATCTGGCTGCTGTCCGCGTTGACCATGAATTCACCCGGGACATGGATGGAGATTGTGATGTTTTTAGGTATGCCCCGCTCCAGCATGTTTTTCAAGTTTGCCGTGATTTCTCTGATAGAGACATCCCGGACATTGATCTTTTCCTTTCGCGCGAAGGTCAGAAGTTTCATTGTCATGTCCTTGGACCTCTCCACGGCCTCTATGATTGCGGAAATCTGCTCCTGTTGCGGAGATGTGGTTTCCATCTTGAGTTTCATCAGAGCGGCGCTCCCCATAATCACCGTCAGCATGTTGTTGAAATCATGGGCGATCCCCCCGGCCAGATTTCCGATGGAATCCATCTTCTGCAACTGAAAAAGCTGCTGTTCAAGCTTTTTGCTCTGTTGTTCGGCTTCCACCTGGGCGGTGATGTCTCTGATCTGTGACAGGTAATAGCATTCCTGTCCAATATTGAATGATTTGCTGTATATGTTTGTGTGAATAATACTTCCGTCTTTGCGCTTTTGCTGCCTTCGCGGAACCACTGCGCTCTTGTTATCCTTGAGTTGCTGCACCCGTATTTTTGTATTTTCCTTTTCCGCGGATAGCTGTAGAGGGGTCATGCCGATCATTTCATTTTTGTCGTAACCGTACAATTCTGCGGCGGCATCATTTACTTCAACGATGTTCATATTTTCGTCTAAAATTAACAGCCCTTCATTGGACGCTTCAAACAGGTTTTGATATTTCTGGGCTGCTTCGATAGCCGTGCGCACTGCTTTTTTGAGTTGCGTAACATCTTCTCCGGAGCCCAGAATTCCTATGATTTCCTCTTGCTCATTTTTCAATATGGTGTTGTGCCAGTAGATCAGGCGTTCGGCGCCGTTTTTCGTGAGAATGGGATTGTTATATTGCACGACATTGTTGTCGATTTCGCCCCGCATTAATTTTTGAAATACAGCGTGAACGTCGTCCCGCATGCGTTCCGGAATGAAGCAGTCGAACCAGTTTTTTCCAACGATTTCATCCTCGGAACATTCCAGCACCTGGCACGCCCGCGCATTTGCCATGGTTACTCTCTCCTGCGCGTCAATGGCGATGAACATGGCGCCGGCGAGGTTAAAGTACTGCATCGCCCTTTCCCTCTCCCGGGTCAGGTTGTCCAGGGTTTTGCTGTTGAGCAATGCAATGGCGGCCAGTTCCGCGAATGCGCCCGCAAGCTGGGCGTCCTCGTCCGTGAAGTCCCCGGGCTTGTTGGCCAGGCCCATGAGCCCCACAGCGGTCTTGTTGTGAACGATGGGGGCGAACAGGACATTGCGCAGCCGCACGTGCCCGCGGGGCATGAATTCCATCCATTCGCTGTTCCAGAAATCGTTGTCGTAGACGGGTTTGAGCAATATGTACGCTTGTTCGCGCAGTCCTCTGATGGGCATGGGAAGCGAGGGATCCACGGTGCAGGGCAGCCCGCCGGCTTCAAGAAACAGGACCTCGTTTTCGGCGCCGTCCTCGGAAAGGAGCGCCACATAGCCGCTCTGCGCGCCGATTAAGCTGCAACAGGAGTCAAACAGGCTCCTGGCGGCTTCCTCGAAATTGTTCTTGTTCAATACGGCGTTCGCCCCCTCCAGGAGCGTGGACACCGCATTCTCTTTTTGCAGGGATATTTTCAATGCATCCTGGGCCCGCTCTTCAGACTCCACCTGCTTTGTTATGTCAACCAGCGTGTGGATAATGCGGATCAGTCCGCCATTTTCATCGGTTTCAGGAGAGCAGGTGACAAGGAACGTATTGTTGAGCGTTTGGACAACCGACTCGCTGCGTTGCAGATTGCCCGAGTTCAGCATTTTGTGCAGCGGGCATCCCTGCATGGGGCCGGGGGTGTTATGAAAAATTGCATGGCACTTTTTGCCTGTCACGTCTGCTTCGCGCACTCCCAGCACTTCGCATGCGCGCTCGTTGATAGACTCAATTGTGAAATGCCGGTTGATGATAACCACCGGCACACCAATCGTGTCAAACAGCCTGCCGGGCATTGCTGTGTATTCGCCTTGACTCATTCAAAACTCCCCTGAGCGCCTGCTTTTGACGGCACTGTCTGGTTCCTGCACCCCGATAATTTACGATTAAGAATTAATTATACCTGCATTTGTGAATAACAGGACATTCCACAAAACCAAATAATCTCCATTTACTTTTTCAGTCTGTAGGAGATTTGCTTCAGTGTAGCGCATTGTGAAATAAGCGCCGCAATGCCGAAGGGGACCGCGAAAAGAAACAGCAGATCCGCGTGTTCGTTAAGCCCAGAGCCGAGTTGCGCGCCACTTTGCTGCGCTATGGCCTGCGGCGCCTTGGCCGGCTTTGACAACGCGGGCTGAGCGAATGAAATGATGCCCAGAAGCACGATGGAGAAGACCACGGACATGCCCACTGCCAGGCTCTTCTTTTTCCGTGTTTTGTGTTTTGAATCGATTCCGATGATGCGATACCGCTGAATGGCCATGTCCTGCATGCTGTTGCTGAAACTGCTGTCGGTTCTGGCTTTCAAATCACATACGTTAATCATGTTTCTAAACCCCCCTGAGTGTTTGTATTTATGTATGTAATAAGCAAATATAATGCCATGCCGCATTGCCGCAGGAGGTTTTTTAATATTCCTCATGGCCGTCAATCTGCAAGCGTTTATTTGCTGATAAGAAACGTAAACAACAGAGCATTGCTTTATGATTGACGAAGAGAATGCGGGGCGCCGGAACGCTTTTATCAGGAACGCAGGCAATAAAAAAGGAGCACTTGATGTGCTCCGGGGTGAATATGGAAAAGAGGAGTTTGGGGCTTGATGGGGTTTAATTTTCCATGGCGGATCGGGCAACCAGGCTTCCGGTCAGTTGCTGCACCACCACGTTGGTAAAGTCGTCGTTGAAGTCCATGAATTCAGATGCAGCCTGAATCTGTACGCCCGCATAGCCGGTGCCGCTGATGCGCACATAGGACGTGTTTTCCTGTTTTTTCTTGAGTTGGAAAGCCATGTTGGAGCGGAACAGGTTGCGAATCTGTTCGCGGCACTGGCGGGCCTTGCCTTCGAGGGTATGCAGAATCTGGGTTTCTTTGGTGTTGAGCGGAGTGTCCATATGGCGCTTGCGCAGCAAGGCGATGGCCCCGTTGATTTTTTCCAGGCGCTGGTCATAGTAGCGGGACATGTTGAAATGCATGCTTTTGTCCGCGCCGATTTCCACACTGTTGCCGATATCCACGATGGTGCACACGCTCGAGGGTGAGCCCAGGTGGCAACTGTGCAGGTTCCCGCCCGCGGTGATGCGTCCCCCGCTGATGCGGCCGCGCCGCTTGTCGAGAATGGATACGTCCCCGCCTGCGATCACGGTGCTGTTGACCATGTATTTTTTGATATTCAGATTTTTAAGCACTTTGACATTTGCGCTCTCGAGGGACCTGGCTGTGAGGTTGCCGCAGGCTTTGATGTGGCAGTTGCCATCCCCGTAATAACCGTTGTGAAGTTGGATGTCGCCTCCGGCCTCCAGGGTGGAGCGCTCCACAAAGCCATCGATTTCAATGGAATCCGACGCAATGATTGTGAATCCCGGAAGCACATCGCCGCGCACATGCACGCATCCCTCGAAATCAATGTTGCCCACTGAATAATCCACGTCGCCTTCGATTTCCAGAAGCTTGGCCACATCGATGTGGTCGCCATTCTGTTGCAGCACACCCGAGTCCGTGGCCATAATCACGGTCTGGTCGTTGGAAAGAATCGTGTTCTGGCCGGACATGAGCAGGATATCGCGGCCCGGTGTGGCGGGCACGGGTTCGCCGGTCACGGTCATGCCTGGGGTTCCGGGCGTTGCCGGTGTTTTTTCGGCTACGATTTCACCCGGATGAACCTTGATGAAGTGGTTCACGTCGCGATGATCGCGTTTGCCTGTGTCTGCGGGCAGTTCCCGGCTTTCCTGCACCAGGTTCACTTTGAGTTGCGCGTCCTGACCCGGTGTGGGGTGCGTGCCCACGGCAACAAGGGTTTTGGCCTTTTTGCCCACGGGAATGAAGTTGATGAAGTCCTTTATAAGGCCGTGCGTGACGCCATAATTGCGCACCAGGGCCAGCATTTCCTGTTCGGAAAAGTTCAATACACCATTCATGGGCGGGGTTGTGATGGCATAGGCTTTCATGCCGTTTTCTTCCACAACCACACTGACCAGGCCGGTGACCGCCGAGTAATCGGGGTTGCTGGCAAGTGCTATGTGCGGATACTGGGAACTGAGGTTTCTGGCTTCTACGGACATTGTGTGCCTCCTTGTGCGCCGCTGGGTTTTTCACGGCCTGCCCCCAGTAAATCAAATAGCTTGCCAAGTGGCCCACTGTGCGCCAGAAATAGAAAAAATGGCTTATTTGAAAGGAATAATTGCTGTAAAAATCAAATAATCATTTGTGCGGCGCTTGGAACACAGTGCCTGTTTCGCTACACTGTGCTTTTGTTATTGCTTCAAAAGCAGGAGGTTCGCGTCGCGTCAAAGGATTTTGATGTATCTTATCCTGCGCCGCCGAGCACGAAGGCATTTCAATATAAAGAATCAATCATATGTTGTATTTCGTTCTTTCCTCATTGTGATGTCGGGCGCAGTGTTCAGTCTCGTTTCTCGAACGATGATTCAAACAATTTGTTAAACAGGGCGATATGTTTGTTGTTGCATATCGCTTGGGATAATATTATATTCATTCTGACGCATCATTTGAATACAGATTTGTGAAAGGAAGTGAATGAAATGCCCGAAACGTGTAAAAGTGTGCGGATGATTAAATCAATTAACCCGGCGACTCTGGAGGTGAATGCGGAAATTCCCGCGACTCCGTTGGAGGACGTAGCCGGGATTGTGGACCAGGCGCGCCAAGCCCAGGAGAAGTGGGCCGGGGTGTCGCTTGAAAAGAGAATCGAACTTTTGCACCGGGCAAAGGATTATGTGGTTTCCAATATCGATGAATTTATCCGCATCATAACCATGGACAATGGCAAGACGGTTTTTGAGTCCATGAACGCGGAAATCATGGGCATGCTGGACACCATCGAGTTTGTGTCGAAAAATGCGTCAAAAATACTTGGCGATGAAAATCTGAAAAGCACCATATTCACGCTCTCGGGCCTTAAGAGCAGGAATGTATTTGAGCCGTGCGGGGTTTCCTGCATCATTTCCCCGTGGAATTTTCCGTTCGCCAATGTGTGGCAGGAGATTCCCATGGCCCTGGCCGCGGGCAATGCTGTGATTCACAAGCCGGCCGAAGTCACGGCATGGGTTGGCGATCTCACGCGCAGGATATTTGAAGAAATCGGCGCGCCCCCGGGCCTGGTGAGCGTGCTCCAGGGCAGCGGCTCCAGGCTGGGAGCGGAGATCCTCAAAGCCGGTGTGGACAATGTGATATTCACGGGCAGCGTGCCCGTGGGCAAAAGGCTCATGGCCGCGTGCGCGGAAACTTTGACGCCTATAACCCTGGAACTCGGCGGCAAGGACCCGTTCATTGTTCTGGATGACGCGGACGTGGAACGCGCCGCGGGCGGAGCCGTGTGGAGCGCGTATATGAATGCGGGCCAGATCTGTGCGTCGGCTGAACGCATATACGTGCATGAAAAAGTTGCGGATCAGTTTATTGACCTGGTGGTTAAGAAAACAGGGCAACTCAGGCTTGGCAACGGGCTCGACAAGGAAACGGACATGGGGCCCATGATCAGCGAGGACCAGCTCAACATCGTTGATTCCCACGTGAAGCAGGCCGTGGAAAAGGGTGCGCGTGTGCTCAAAGGCGGCAAGCGGTGGCACGGGCTGCCGGGCTATTTCTACGAGCCTACCGTGCTTGTGGATGTGGATCATTCCATGGACTGCATGATTGAAGAAACCTTTGGGCCCACCATGCCGATCATGCGCATATCCTCCGAGGACGAGGCTGTGGCGCTTGCCAATGATACGGGTTTCGGGCTCACGGCCAGCGTGTGGACCCGCAGCAGGCAACGGGCCGAGCGCATGGCCCGGCGCATCAAAACCGGCACGGTCACGGCCAACAACCACGCGCTCACCGCCGGGTTCGCCATCTGCCCCTGGGGCGGGGTCAAGGAAAGCGGCGTGGGGCGCGTTCATTCCGCGCATGGCCTGCGCGCGCAGGCGAATATCAAGAATGTGACTTTCCACAAAGCCATGGCGAGCAGGGATCTGTGGTGGCACCCCTATACCGAGGAAAAATTCAAAAGCATGAAGTCGCTGTTGACTCTTCAGTATGATAAAAGCAGCGGCGGCCGGGCGGCGCATCTGGTGACTGTGGCCAAAGCTTTTATGAAATTGCTCAAATGATTTTTTAAGGCCATTCACGGTTTTTAAGCGGCTTCGACGACTCAAGGCGACCCTTTGAAAATGGCGCCTTGCGAATCCTCCCAAAAATCTCACCGGGCATATGCTTGCGCCTCATGGTATTATTGCGATGCATTTCCATGGAACCTCATTTGCAGATCTTTCCTGGGCTTTTCATTGGTATGGATTCGCACAGCCCCTGTGAATTCTTTGCCCCGGGAGTAATGAAAGTGTAAAACTGAATTATGATATGAGATAGTGGCTCGCAGGAACTCCAAAAAGGAGCTGTAACATGACGTATATTCCCCACACAGACAAAGATACAGCGGACATGCTCGGCGCCCTGGGCATGAAGTCCACGCAGGACTTGTTTGATGATATCCCCGCGGACATGCAGGCGAAATCGTTTAATCTGCCCCGGGGGCGCAGCGAACTCGAGGTGCGGCACCACATCCGCGGGCTGGCGCGCAAGAACGCCACGCAGCTGATCAGCTTCGTGGGCGGCGGATTTTATGACCACTATATACCGGCGGCCGTGGACACGGTGCTTCAGCGCGGCGAGTTCTACACCGCGTACACGCCGTACCAGCCGGAAATATCCCAGGGCACGCTGCAGGCTATCTACGAGTATCAGACGGCCATCTGCCGGCTCGTGGATATGGAAGTTGCCAACGCGTCCCTGTACGACGGGGGCACGGCCCTGTACGAGGCGGCCATGATGGCCGTGCGCATCACGGGCCGGCGCAAGGTGATCGTGGATTCCGCGGTCAGCCCCATCTACCGCAAAATGCTCCAGTCCTATACAAGTAATCTGTCCCTGGAATTCGTGCAGGCGCAGACCCTGGACGGTGTGGCGGACCGCGACCGCCTCAAGGATCTGCTCGACGACAAGACTGCGGCCGTGATTCTGCAGAACCCCAATTTTTTCGGCTGTATTGATGATTTGACGGATGTGTGCGACATGGCCCACGCCGCGGGCGCCATGGCCGTGGCCTCGGTGTATCCCCTGTCCCTGGGCCTGCTTAAGACCCCGGGCGCCATGGGTTTTGATATCGTGACCGGCGAGGGCCAGAGCCTGGGCCTGCCCCTGTCGTTCGGGGGGCCGTACCTGGGGTTCATGGCCACGCGCATGGAGTATGTGCGGCGCATGCCCGGCCGCCTGGTGGGGGCCACGCAGGATGCGCAGGGCCGCCGCGGGTTCGTGCTCACGCTTCAGACGCGCGAGCAGCACATCCGCCGCGAAAACGCCACGAGCAACATCTGCACAAACGAAGCCCTGTGCGCCCTGGGCGCGCTCGTGTACATGAGCCTGCTGGGCAAAGAGGGCCTGCGCGATGTGGCCAACCTGTGCGCGGCCAAGGCTGCGTACGCGCGCCAGCGCCTGGGCCGCATCCCGGGCGTGAGCATCAAGTACCCGGCGCCCACGTTCAATGAGTTCGCGGTCAACCTGCCGCGCGATGCCGGGGACGTGGTGGGCGAGCTCATCGAAAAGGGGTTCGCCGCGGGATTCCCCCTGGGGCGCTATTACAAGAACATGGAGAAATCCCTGCTCATAGCTGTTACGGAAAAAAGATCGCGCGAGGAGATCGGCCGCCTCGCCGAAGCGCTGGAGGGATGCCTGTGAAACTCATATTCGAAAAAAGCGTGTCCGGCCGCCGCGGCGTGAAGTTGCCGCAGAGCGACGTGGAATCGCGCGTGAAAATACCCGAGAATCTGCTCCGCGACCGCCCCGCGGATCTGCCCGAAGTGTCGGAGCTGGATGTGGTGCGCCATTTTAATGAGTTGTCGCGCCGCAACCACGGCGTGGATACGAATTTCTATCCGCTCGGTTCGTGCACCATGAAGTACAACCCCAAGCTGGGCGAGGAAGTGAGCCGCTACGACGGGTTTTCCGCCCTGCACCCGCTGCTGCCGCAGCTGCGGCTCGGGGGCATGCTCACCCAGGGCGCGCTCCAGGTCGTTTATGAAACCGAGCGCATGCTGTCCGAGATCACGGGCATGGCCGAATTCACCATGCAGCCCCTGGCCGGCGCACACGGCGAACTCACGGGCGTGATGCTTATCGCGGCCTATCACCGCGCGCGCGGCAACAACAAGACAAAAGTGCTTGCGCCCGATTCGGCGCACGGCACCAACCCGGCCAGCGCGGCCATCGCAGGGTACTCGGTGGTGTCCATTCCATCGAACGCCCGCGGCCGCGTGGACATGGATGCTTTCAAGCAACTGCTCGACGACGAGGTCGCAGCCGTGATGATGACCAATCCCAACACCCTGGGCCTGTTCGAGCAGGATGTTGTGGAAATCGCCCGTCTCGTGCATGAAAAGGACGGGCTCATGTATTACGACGGCGCCAACCTGAACGCCATCCTGGGCCGCTGCCGGCCCGGAGACATCGGGTTCGACGTCATGCACGTGAACCTGCACAAGACATTCGCCACGCCGCACGGCGGGGGCGGGCCCGGCTCGGGCCCGGTGGGTGTGTGCGACAAGCTCCGCGAGTACCTGCCCATCTCCCTGGTGGTCAAGCGCTCGGACGGCACGTACGCCCTGGAATATGACCGGCCCAACTCCATCGGCTATATCGCCCCGTTCTATGGGAATTTCGGAATCATTCTGCGCGCCTACTCGTACATTATCACACTGGGCCGAGAGGGCCTGTTGCGGGTAAGCGAAAATGCGGTGCTCAACGCCAACTATCTTTTGTCCCGCCTCAAGGATGTGTTCCCGCCGGCATTCGAAGAGCTGTGCAAGCACGAGTGCGTGCTCACGGCCGCGCCCCAGGCCACAAAAGGCGTGCGCGCCATGGATATCGCCAAGATGCTCATTGACCGCGGCTTCCACCCGCCCACCGTGTATTTCCCCACAACCGTCAAGGAATGCATCATGATCGAACCCACGGAAACCGAGTCCCTGGAAACCATGAATGCGTTCGTGGACGCCATGCGCGCCATCGGTGAAATCGCGGAGTCCGACCCCGACGCCTGCCATGCGGCCCCGGTGAATACGCCCGTGGGGCGCCTGGACGAGGTGGCCGCGGTCAAGAACAAGAATTTCTGTTACACCAATGATGCGTAACGCACAGTCCGGCCTCTGGAAAGCAGGTTGCTGATGAGCAAAAGAACTCCATTGTATGATGAACACGTGGCGCTGGGCGCCACCATGATCCCCTTCGGCGGCTGGGATATGCCCGTGTATTACACGTCGGTGATCGAGGAGCACAAGGCCACGCGCGAGCGCGCCGGCCTGTTCGACACCAGCCACATGGGCGAATTCGATATCACGGGCTCCGGCAGCTTCGCGTTTCTGGATTCCCTGCTGGCCGGGAATCTCGCCGACCTGGCGCCGGGCCGGGCCGTGTATTCGCCCATGACCAATGAGCGCGGCGGCGTGGTCGACGATCTGTGGGTCTATATGATTGGCGCGGACACGTACCGCCTCGTGGTCAATGCGTCCACTGCGCCCAAGGATCTGGAGTGGGTTGTGAGGCGCGCCGCGGGCCTGGACGTAAAAGTGCAGGACGCCAGCGCGCAGACCGGCATGATCGCGCTCCAGGGCCCGTCCGCCGTTAAAATTATGGCCCTGTTTTCGGACAAGGCGCTGCCCCAGCGGTTCCGCTTCCACACGGACACGGTTGCGGATCGGCAGGTCGTGGTGTCCCGCACCGGTTACACGGGCGAGGACGGCGTAGAGCTTTACATGGATGCTGCGGACACGGCGCACTTGTGGCGTTCATTGCTCGAATCCGGGCAGCCCCTGGGCCTGTCGCCCGTGGGCCTTGGCGCGCGCGACACCCTGCGCCTGGAGGCGTGCTACAGCCTCTACGGGCACGAGCTGTCCGAAGACATCACACCTGCTGAGGCGGGCATCACATTCGCCGTGGCCCGGGGCAAAACCTTCCCTGGCAGCGACGTGGTCTATGAACAGATGGAGCAGGGGCCCGCGCGGAAAATCGTGGCGTTTGAACTTCTGGGCCGCGGCATTCCCCGCGACGGATATCCGGTGTTGTGCGGCGGGAAATCAGCAGGACACGTGACCAGCGGATGTTTTTCTCCCAGCCTGAAAAAAGGCATCGGCCTGGCCATGCTTGACGCGGCTGCCGCGCAAATCGGCAATCAAATGGAAGTTGAAATAAGGGAAAAGCTTTATCCCGCTAAAATTGTCAAAAAGCCTTTTGTAAGAAACGTTTAAGCAATCAGGCAATCAGGGCAATTCCGAGCGCAGCGAGGATTTGCCGGACAAAGTTTTGGGAAGGTGCGGAAACCCTTTTTCAAAAGGGTTTCCGCGCTTCTAAAATTTTATTTCGACACAAATGATCTTTACGGAGGATCGCAGAACATGAACGTTCCCGACAATCTGAAATACTCCAAGGAACATGAATGGGTCAAGGTGGAGGGCGGGGAAGCCGTGGTCGGCATCACCGACTTCGCGCAGCACGAACTCACCGAGATTGTGTTCGTGGAACTGCCCGCGTTGGGCAAGCAAATCGAGCAGGGCGCGGTGCTGTGCGTGGTGGAAAGCGTCAAGGCCGTGAGCGAAGTGTATTCGCCCCTGGCCGGAACCGTGAAAGCCGTGAACGACGCCCTCGAAGACGAGCCCGAGCGCGTAAACAATTCCCCGTATGAAGACGGGTGGATGGTGCGCCTGGAAATGTCCGACGCATCGCAGCTCGATGCGCTCATGGACGCGGACGCATATAAGCAGTTCATTCAGGACAAGGACTGAGGGGCCTCCATGTCGCGCATAGTTATCCTGGGCCTGGGCACCGCCGGGTTCGCCGCCATCCTCGCGGCCAAGAAAACCGACCGCACCGCGGAAATCACGGTTATCGACGACAAGCCGTACGATCTCATGCACCCGTGCGGGCTGCCTTACGCGGTCGAGGGCGTCATCGACACCTTCGACAAGCTCAAGCACCCGCTGAATCTGGAGCGCATGAACGTGGATCACCGGCATCCCTGGCGTGTCGCGGCTATTGACCCGGAAAAGCAACTCGTGACAGCAGCGCCTGTATCCGGGGGCGAACCCGAAAATATTCCCTACGGCAAGCTCCTGGTGTGCACGGGCGCAAGACCCTTCACGCCGCCTATTCCGGGCCTGGAATCCGCCATGGGCCGGGGTGCGTTCACCGTGTCCACGCCTGAGGACGCGTGCGCATTACAGGCCGCGGCGCAGCCGGGCATGCATGCGGTGTGCCTGGGCGCGGGCGCCATCGGCCTGGAAACCGCGGTGGCTTTGCGGCGAAAAGGCCTGGACGTCACGGTCGTGGAAATGCTGCCCCATGTCATGCCGCGCGCCCTGGATGCGGACATGTCCGCGCTGCTTAAGGAACATCTTGAATCCCTGGGCGTGCGCGTGCTCTGCGGCCAGGGCATCGAAGAGGTGCTGGGCGGGGACAATGCTCTTGACGCGGTCAGAATTCAGGGCGAGGAATATCCCTGCGATCTCCTTGTGGTGGCCGCAGGTGTGCGCGCCAATCTGGAGGCCGCCGCCGCTGCCGGTGTTGCTACCGGTAAAACCGGTATCCTGATTAATGACCGCCTCGAAACATCGATTCCCAATATATACGCCGCGGGCGATTGCGTGCAGACGCGCTCCCTGATCGACGGCAGGGATTTTACCCTGCAACTGTCCACCACCGCGTACCGCCAGGGCACAGTGGCCGGAACCAACGCCGCGGGCGGCAACGCCGCGTATCCGGGCGTCACCGGCGCGTTCGTGTCGAAAATCGGTGATTTGCAGGTTGCGGCCGTGGGTTACACACTGGAGTTCGCAAAAGCCATGGGGTATGACCCCCTGTTCGGAAAAATCAAGGATACAACCCTGTATGACTGGTATCCGGGCGGGCAGCCGCTTTCCGTGAAAGTGATTGCGGACAAAGCCACGGGCAAAGTGCTGGGCGCGCAGGCGGTTGGGGAATCAGGTGCGGCCTCCCGCGTGAATGTGGTGTCCACGGCCCTGAGCGTTGGGCTGGATCTCGCCGCTTTGTCCGGCCTTGAATTCGCCTACTGTCCGGCTGTGTCCCAGGCCTACGATCCCCTCACAAAAGCTGTGGATCTGGCTCTTCGTAAAATGCGCTGACAGTTTTTTGCATTACGATACGCAAGAGAAATCATGGATAAACAAGCAGACAAAACACCGCAGCGCCGCAGGCATCCGGAGTGGATACGCGCGCACCTCGCGCACACGGAGCGCAGCGGCAGCGTGCGCGGCGTGCTTGCCGCGCACGGGTTGCACACCGTATGCCAGGAAGCGCGGTGTCCCAACCGCGGCGAATGCTGGGACGCGGGCGCGGCCACATTCCTGATTCTGGGCGATACATGCACGCGCAACTGCCGCTATTGCAGCGTAGCGCACGCCGCGCCCGGCCCGCCCGATCCCGGGGAGCCGCACAGAGTGGCGCAGGCGGCCCGCGACCTGGGCTGTCATTACGTGGTGGTCACATCCGTGACCCGCGATGACCTGCCTGATGGCGGCGCAGAGCATTTCGCCCAAGTGGTGCAGACGCTTCGCGCCGCAATTTCAGGCGTGCGCGTGGAACTGCTGGTCCCGGATTTTCTGGGCGAGGAACACGCCGCTCTCATTGTTGCCGATTCGCAACCTACCGTGCTGGGCCATAATATTGAAACCGTGCGCCGCCTGTTTCCCGATGTGCGGCCCGCCGGAAATTATGATCGATCCCTGAATCTGCTGCGGATGTGGAAGCGCGAACGCCCTGCACTCACCATCAAATCCGGGCTCATGGTTGGGCTCGGCGAAACCCGGGCCGAAATCACGCAGGCCCTGTGTGACCTGCGCGCCGCGGGCGTTGATATCGTGACCGTGGGGCAGTATTTGCAGCCATCCCGGGATTGTGTGCCCATTGAGCGGTACATGCACCCGGATGAATTCCAGGACATTCAGGCCCAGGCCCTGGCCATGGGATTCTCTGCGGCTGTGTGCGGCCCCCTGGTCAGAAGCTCGTACCACGCGGAGGACGCAGCCAACGCCGCGCGCCAGGACAACACAAATTCATGAAGCTCAGTCTCTATAAAACCGGCAAGCAGCCCGCGGCTGTGAACATGGCCCTGGACCAGGCCCTGCTTGAATTGCATGCGCGCGGTGCAATCGGCCCGGTTCTGCGCCTGTACGGCTGGGAGCCGAGCGCGCTTACCATCGGGTATTCGCAGCATTGGAACGAGGATGTGGATCAGGACGCGTGTGCGCGCCATGGCGTGCCCGTTGTGCGACGCACCACGGGCGGCGGCGCTGTGTTTCACGACAATGAAATTACTTACAGCCTCGTGGCCCCGGCCGCCTTGCTTGGCGAAAATATTCTCGAATCATTCCGCAACGTATCCCGCGCCCTGGTGGCTGCGCTGCGCATTATGGGCCTTGGCGCCGAGTTCGCTCCCCTGAACGATATCACTGTCAACGGGAAAAAAATCAGCGGCAACGCCCAGGTGCGCCACAAAGGTTCTATTCTGCAGCACGGTACAATTCTGCTCGGTCTGGATTTGGACAAAATGTTTTCCCTGCTCCGTGTTCCCGATGACAAGCTTAAAAGGAAAAACCTGGCCGCAGCCCGCGACCGTGTCACAAGCGCACAGGAGGAACTTGGCCGTCCGGTGCTGTTTGAAGACGCCGCGGCCGCCATGTCTGAAGGTTTTTCCGAGTGGGCGGGCGCTGCGCTGTCTTCTTTTGATCCTCCCGCGGAACTCACAGCCTTGGCAGGGGAAATTCAGCGCAGCAAGTTTGATGCAACACAATGGAACCAGCGCCTGTAGCAATCGGGCTGCGTAGCCATGCACGGTTTGTTTTAAGGCGTGTTCGGCGATTCAGGAAAATCATAAAACAATTGGAATATTCAGAAGCGTTATGTGTCAGTCGCTGATGAGGTGGCCGCGGTTTTCCTCGATGAGGAACTGCGCGGCGTGTGCGTTGTCCACGGAGACTTTGACGCGAATTTCACCCAGTCCGTCGATGGTGAACGGGTGCACGGATTGCGCGGCATTGCCTTCGGCGTAGCAGTCCATGCCGCTGCTTTTGAGCAGGCCCATGACAATCTGGGCGTCTGCGTCGCCCCAGGCGCGATACACGGTGACCCATTGCTGTTTGTCATTGCTCATGATGGTGCCTCCCCGCGGCGGGTTTACTTTCATAATATCACAGCCGCGGGGCCTGTAAAGTTTTCAGGCTTGGGAAATACCGTGAGTCAGAAACCGCGCAGGGATTCGAGATTTTCTCGGGCGATGTCGGCGAGCTGTCCGAACGGGGTCAACTCCAGCACTTTTTTGAAGCACTGAATGGCCTGCTGGTTTTCGCCGCGCTGGCGGTAGAGCATGCCCAGGTTGAGGTGTGCCGGCACAAAAAATTCGCTGGCCTCGATCACTTCTTTGTACAGGGTTTCGGCCTCGCCCACGGCGCCCTGGTTGTGGGCCTTGTGCGCTCTTTCGTAGGTTTCCATGACCGAGTTGGTGACTTCCATCTCAAAGAAGCGGTTGATGCCCACGTTCACGAGCAGCATGATCAGGGGCGCGAAGGCAAAGCCCAGCAGGGTGATGGCTGTGGCCGTGCTGAAGGGGATGTCGATGAGTTCCTTGCCCTGGTACTTGATTTTGACGCGGGTGAGGCGGCCGTGGCGCAGCAGTTCCTTGAGCACTTTTTCAATCTGGTTGCCGCGCAGTTCGTAGTAGTCGGCCATATAGGAATCAAAATTGCTGGTGCCGTTGCGCTGGTGGTGCAGGGTCTTGTTGTAGTCGTTGCGCGCTTCGGGGTCGGTGAGCACATTGTAGGCGCTGTTCACGCGGCGGAACTGTTCGTCATCGCCGGTGGGTGTGTCGGGGTGGAATTTCTTGGCCAGGTAGCGGTAGGCTTTTTTTATATCATCGGCCGAGGCGTTTTCCGCCACGCCGAGCACGGCATAGTAATTTTCCATGTTACATAACCCTGGGTTCAAATCCCAATTCCTGGCGGGCGCGGGTGGTGTCCACTACGAACGGGTGCTTGATGTAGTTGAGATCGAACGGGAAGCTGTGTTCGGAGTTGAGCATGAAATATGTTTTGTAAAAAGTGTTGAGCAGGAATTCCGGGATGGGGATTACAGACTTGCCCATGCGGCCGAGGACTTCGGACAGGGGTTCGGAGCGCTTGCCGGCCACATTGTAGATGCCCTGGGCGCCGGGGGTGAGCACGGCGCGGGCCAGGGCTTCGGTCACGTCGTCCTGGTGGATGATCTGGAACAGGGGGTCGAAGCCCGCCACCAGGGGCACGATTTTGCCCCCGAACAGTGTGTTGAGGGGCGAGCGGATGCTGTCGCCCAGGATGCCGCAGAAGCGCAGGATGACCACGTCGGGCAGCATGCCCGGGTGCATGTTCATCTGGCAGGTCATGTCGGATTCGATTTTGTTGCGGATGGACACGAAGTTGCGGTCCCCGCGCAGGGGCGCGTCTTCTTTGAGCAAAAACGGGTTGTCGGACCGCGCGCCGTATATGGCCGTGGGGCTTTTATAGATGAATTTTTTGACATTGTGCTTGCGCGCCAGGCGGATCATGCGCTGGGTGCCGAACACATTGGTTTCCTCGGCCTCCCGGCTCTCGTGGTCCGGGGTGTTGTCGTAGGCCAGGTGCACGAGCACGTCGATATTTTTGTTCTTCTGGAAAACCTCTTCCACGCGCTTTTTGCGGATATCGCCTTTGAACAGATCGAACTTTTCATCGGCGTTGAGTTCTTCCTCAAAACCCTGGTCCAGGTCCTCGTTGCCGAGGCCGATAATCTGCTCAACGCCCGGGTCGTCTTCGAGCCGTTTGACCAGCAGTTTCCCGAATCCGCCTGTGGCGCCTGTGATGAGCACTTTCATGCGGGTCACCCCCGTGCCCGGAATGCTGGAAAATTATTTGCAGACCGCGGCTTGCAAACCCGTGCGCCGCAGGACTGATTTCCAGCGTTTGCGTGTATCGAGGATTGTATGTGAAAAGCCGGGGAGCGTCAACAATTTGCATGCGGGGCGCCTGGTTCGCGCGCGGGTTTGTTTGCAAGGATCATTTTGCCGTATAATGACGTGAGGGATGCACATGCCGTGGTCGTTCAATCACAACCCGAAGTTCCGGCAGCATGCGCGCGTGGCCGCGTGCGTTGTCCTGGCCCTGTTCCCAACCCTGTTTTTCTGCAATGCGCGATTGCATGCCGAGCGCAAGGAAAAGCGCCAGGGCGGCGACCTGTTCGCCATCGCCCAGGTCCATTACCACGGCGGGGGCGACTGGTATGAGGACAAGACCTCCATGGTTCGCCTCCAGGAGCGTGTTCAGAAGGAATTCGGCATACCCGCGGCCAATGTGCGCGCCGAGGTGGAGCTGACCAGCGAAGAGCTGTTCAATTACCCCATGATTTTTATGGCCGGGCACGGCAACGTGGATTTTTCTCCCGAAGAAGTGAACCGGCTGCGCACGTACCTGGATCGCGGCGGATTCCTGTGGGCCAGCGATGATTACGGCATGGACACCGCATTCCGCCGCGAATTGCGCAAAGTGTACCCGGACCGCGAACTGGCGGTCCTGCCGTTCGACCACGCCATATACCATTCGTATTATGATTTCCCCCGGGGGCTGCCCAAAATCCATGAGCACGCGGGCGGCGCGCCCCGCGGCTTCGGAATCATTGACGACTCGGGCCGCCTCACCGTGTTCTACGATTCCAACACCGACATCGGCGACGGCCTGGAAGCCCCGGAAATCCACAAGGATTCGGCCGAAGTGCGCGAGTCCGCATTCCGCATGGCCCTCAATATCGTGATGTACGTGATGTCAAACTGATGCACGCATATTGCGCCGCGTATATTGTGATATATAATGCACGGGGGTAAGATGCTATAAGCAAGCGGCGGGAGATGGTTTTGTTTGACAGGATTCAAAGAGCATGCGGCATCCTGTGAAGCAAGGCCACAACACACAATACAAAGACCCCGGCTTTCAGCCGCCGAGCCTTTTTAGCTTTTGAGAAACAAGGCAATACAACACAGCGAATACCCAGAAACGCGAGGTGATTCCCATAGCGGCGACAGCGGAACATACGGCATCGGATAAAATCACAACCCACTTCAAGCTTCGCAAGCTGCATTCCCTGCTTGGCATCATTCCGGTGGGGCTTTTCCTCATCGAGCATCTTTCGGTTAATTCATTGGCAGCCACGGCGCACGGCGAGCGCGTGTTCAACGCCGCGGTGCAGGTGCTGCGCGGCCTCCCGTACCTCATTGTTGTGGAACTGCTGTTTATTTTTCTCCCCATCCTGTACCACGGGATCTACGGCATCTTCGTGACCACCGAGGCTTCGGTCAACGTGGGCACGTACCGCTACACCCGCAACTGGATGTACGTGGTCCAGCGCGTGACCGGAGTGCTCACATTTATTTTCGTGGTGGTGCACCTGTTGAATTTCCGCATCGCCGGCATGATCAACCCGGAACTGCACATGACGTTTGAAGTGGTGCAGCAGCAGCTCAGCGTACCCTGGGTCATGATATTTTACATTGTGGGCGTGCTGGCGTCGGTGATCCATTTCTGCAACGGCATCTGGAATTTCTGCATCACCTGGGGCATCACCATCGGGCGGCAGGCGCAGCGCACGTGCGCATACGTGTGCCTTGCCCTGGGCGTGGCCCTGAGCGTGCTGGGCGTGAACGCGCTGCTCGCGTTCGTGGGCAAGGCAATCATCTTGAATATTTGACAATACGAGACATTCGGACGGGAGCGTCTGGCGGTATGGCAAAAAAGGGAAACCGAATCATCGTTGTGGGCGGCGGGCTGGCTGGCCTGTCCGCGACCATCAAGATAGCCGAGACCGGCACGCCCGTGGAGTTGTTTTCCATGGTGCCGGTGCGGCGCAGCCACTCGGTGTGCGCCCAGGGCGGCATTAACGCGGCCAAGGATACGCACGGCCAGGGCGACAGCACGTGGGAGCATTTCGACGACACAATTTACGGCGGCGATTTCCTGGCCAACCAGACGCCGGTCAAGGCCATGTGCGAGGCCGCGCCCGCGATCATCGATCTGCTGGACCGCATGGGTGTGACCTTCAACCGCACGCCCGAAGGGCATCTGGATGTGCGTGCTTTCGGCGGCGCCAAATTCAAGCGCACGGCCTTTGCCGGCGCCACCACGGGCCAGCAGCTCATGTACGCGCTGGACGAGCAGGTGCGCCGTTTCGAGGCCCAGGGCCTGGTGAAAAAATATGAATTCTGGGAGTTCCTCGCGCCCGTGCTGGACAGTGAGCAGCGGTGCCGCGGCATCGTGGCCATGAGCCTGGACGCCATGGATGTGCGCGCTTTCCCCGCGGATGCGGTAATCATGGCCACCGGGGGGCCGGGACTCATTTACAGCACCAACACCACAAACAGCTTCATCAATTCAGGCAGCGCCGCGGGCGCATGTTATCGCCACGGAGTGGACTACGCAAACGGGGAATTCATCCAGGTGCATCCCACGGCCATCCAGGGCGAGGACAAGCGCCGCCTCATTTCCGAGAGCGTGCGCGGCGAAGGCGGCCGCGTGTGGGTTCCCAAAGACGGCAAGCCCTGGTACTTCCTCGAAGAATGGTATCCGGCATACGGAAACCTGGTGCCGCGCGACATCGCCACGCGCGCCATTTTTAAGGCCGTGTATGAGCTGGGCCTGGGCATTGACGGCAAGAACGTGGTGTACCTGGATGTGTCGCACCTGGACCCGGATTACCTGACCAACAAGCTGGGCGGCGTGCTTGAAATTTACGAGAAATTCGTGGGCGACGATCCTCGCAAAATCCCCATGCAGATTTTCCCGGCCGTGCACTATTCCATGGGCGGGCTGTGGGTGGATTTCGAGCAGATGACGAATATCCGGGGCCTGTTCGCGGCCGGGGAGTGCGAGTACCAGTACCACGGAGCAAACCGCCTGGGCGCAAACAGTCTGCTGAGCTGCATCTACGGCGGATTCCAGGCCGGGCCCAACGCCGCGGAATACATCTCCGGGCTGCCGGATTTGCCGGATTCCGTAACGCTCCTGCAGGAAGCGGAAAAGCGGGAGCGCGACATTAATAATGAATGGCTGAAAAAGGACAACGGGGAGAACCCCTACGCCCTGTGGCGCGAGATGGGCGACCTCATGACAAAGAACGTCACGGTCATCCGAGAGAACGACAAGCTGCAGGAAACGGACGCGAAGCTCAAGGAAATCGAAGACCGCTACTACAACAAGGTCTCGGTGCCGGACAAGTCCCTGTGGAAGAATCAGCCCTTGCAGTTCACGCGCCAGCTCGAGAACATGATCACCCTGGCGCGCGCCATCACCCTGGGCGCTCTGGAGCGGAACGAGAGCCGCGGCGCGCATTATAAACCGGAGTTCCCCACGCGCGATGATGAAAACTGGCTCAAAACCACCCGCGCCACGTATGCAAAAGAGGGCCCTCAGCTTTCCTACGAGGATGTGGACATTCAGTTTATTCCGTTGCGCGAACGCAAATACGACGTGGAAAAATAACCGCGAGGCATGCCATGGCAAAGAGCGACAAGACAATCATTCTGAAAATTCAGCGCCAGCCCGGCCCGGACAAGGCGTCATTCTGGGAGATCTTTGAGATCCCGTACCGGAAGAACATGAACGTGATTTCGGTGCTCATGGATATCCAGGCCAACCCCGTAAATGCGCAGGGCAAGCGCACCACGCCCGTGGCGTGGGAGTGCTCGTGCCTGGAAGAAGTGTGCGGGGCGTGCAGCATGCGCATCAACGGCCGCACGCGCCAGTCGTGCTCGGCGCTCATCGATGAACTGGATCAGCCCATCGTGCTGCAGCCCATGGCCAAGTTCCCGGTGGTGCGCGATCTGCATGTGGACCGTTCGCGCATGTTCGAGGATTTAAAAAAGGTGCGCGCCTGGGTGGACATCGACGGCACGCACGACATGGGCAAGGGCCCGCTCATAAGCCCCGCGCAGCAGGCCATCATGTACATTCTTTCGCGCTGCATGACCTGCGGCTGCTGCCTGGACGCGTGCCCCCAGGTGAACTCGCGCTCGTCGTTTATCGGCCCGTCCGCCATCAGCCAGGCGCGCCTGTTCAACATGCACCCCACGGGCGCCATGCAAAGGGACGTGCGCCTGCGCGCGCTCATGGGTCCGGGCGGGGTCACGGATTGCGGCAATGCGCAGAACTGCATCGAGGCGTGCCCCAAGAGCATTCCCCTCACAGATTCCATCGCGGATATCTGCCGCCAGACCACAAAGCTGGCTTTATTCGGTTCGCTCTGGAAATGATTGCCCGGCGGTCAATTCGCGGGCAAAAAATATTCGGTAACAGTTTGATAAACGCGCAACAGCCCCCTGCAAGGGGGCTGTCTGGCATTGGGTGCGGCGGGGCCTATTGGCCGGACTGTTTTTCTTCGCCGGCCTCTTTTATGTCCTGCTGCATTGTCTTGTTCATCTTCTCGTTTTCCTGAAGAAGCTTGTTCATGCGTTCCTGGTGCTTGATGGTGAGGTCGTCGATTTCCTGCTGGTTGGCGACCACGTATGGGGTGATGAAAACCAGGAGTTCGGTTTTTTCGCCCACGGTGCGCTTGGTGCGGAAGAGTTTGCCCACCAGGGGCAGGTCGCCCAGGAAGGGCACGCTGTTGCGGGTGATGGTTTCGTCGTCGCGCATGAGGCCGCCGAGCACGATGGTCTGTCCGTCTTTGACAACCACGCTGGCGTCGGCTTCGCGTTGGATGATGATGAACGCGTCGAACAGGGTCTGCGCGCCCAGTTTTTTAATCTCCTGGTGTATGTCCATATTCACGAAACGCTGGTCATTGATATGGGGCGTGACCGTGAGCTTGATGCCCACGTCTCGGTACTCGTAGACGAAGTCCTTGGTGTCGCCGGTGGAGCGGCGTGTTTCCTTGAGGTACGGTACCTCGGAGCCCACGGTGATCTGGGCCTCGGTGTTGTCCGTGGTCACGATCATGGGGGTGCTGAGGATATTGATGCGCTCCTGGTTTTCGATGAGGTAGCCGAGCAACTGGCTGGCGCCCCCGTCTTTGAGAATCTGCCCTTTGAGCCCGAATTGTTCGCTTGCCAGGTTCCAGTCCGTGCTGGCGGCGCCGGTCACGCTGTCACCGCTGACTGTGCGTTGCTTGAGCATGGTCCATTCCATGCCCATCTTGGTATCGCTGTCCAGGGAGGCTTCAATGATGAGCACCTCGATAAGCACCTGGGACAGCATGCCGTCCAGGCTTTTCACCAGGCTTTCGATGGCCGGGAAATTGGACGGATACGTGGCCACGACCAGGGAATTGGAGCGCTCGTCGGCCAGCACCGTGAGTTCGCCGGTAATTTCCAGGCCGCTGCCCGAGGGGTTGCTGGCGGGTGCGGCCGGGGTTTGCCCGGCGGCATCGGTTTCCCCTGCGCCGCCCGAACTGCGGGGCAGTTTGCTGATGAGGTTGGCCATGTCCGTGGCCTTGGCGTAATCCAGGGTGAAGACCTTGATCTGCATGCGCCGGGGCGATTCGCGGTCCAGGAAGTCGATGATTTCCATGAGCCGTTTCACGTTCGCGGACGTGTCGGTGATGATGATGCTGTTGGATTCCTCGTTATTCACGATTTCGCCGTGTTCGCTGACCAGGGCCTTGAGGTCGGCGCGCACCTTGGCCGCATCCACCTGCTTGATGGGAATGACCTGAGTGATGATGGATTCGTTTTCCGGAATGTCGGAGAAGCCTTCGCCGATGCGGGTGGGCACGTTGGTTTGTTTGGATTGTTCGAGGGGGATGATGCGGATGATGTTTTCGGAGCGGACCATGGTAAAGCCCTTGGCGCGCAGGGCGCTGTTAAGCACTTCCAGGGCCTGGTCCAGGGGCAGCAGGGTGTCGGAGGCGATGGTGATGGTGCCTTTGACGTTGCTGTCCACGATAATGGTGTCGCCGGTCACATCCTGGATGAATTTGATAATGTGGCGGATATCGGCGTCCTGGAAATTCATGCGGATGGTCTGCTGGGCGGGCGCGCCCGCGGGCGCGGCGGCTGCCGGGAATGACAGCAGCAGCGCGAGCAATGCGCACAGGGCGGCGCCGCTTTGCAGAAATGTTTTATGGGAATGCATCACGAGGTGTTATCCTCCTCGTTTATTTTGTTCATTTTTATCTGCCGATGCGCGGCTGCACATGCGGCGGGAGCCTCTGGATGTCCGGCTCGGGCGTGGGTTGCCTGTCTTTTTTTGGCGTTGTGATTTGCGGCACGAGCGCGGACGGGGGCTTGGGCACATCGATTTTCAGCACTATGTCCTCCTGTCCGTTGTTCAATACCACGCGGCCCGGGCCGATGTTTGTGACCGCGTATCCGGCCACGGTGTCGCCTTCGGCCACATAGTGGCCGTCGCCGCTGGCGTTATCCACCACGATGGCTTTGAACGCATCGTCGACCTGCATGACCGCGGTGAGGGAGAACGAGGGCCCGGCCGGGATGTCGCGCCCGGTGTTCATGCCCGGGTCGTGCTGGAAATCGGGCAGGGTGTCGGGCGGCATGCCCATGGGCGCGCCCTGGCCCGCGTCTGGCTCAACCGGCAAATCCTGGCGCGGGAAGAATCCGAACATGCCGCGGTCCACGATGAGGTTGTAATGCGCGGGCATGTCCGAAGGGTACACGCGTTCGGGCTGGTCCGTTTCGGGCGCCTGCTGAGCCAGGAGCATGCCCAGGGAGCCGGCCAGCAACAGCGCGGCCACGGCAATCGAGATGAATCGCTTCATTGCTGATTCGCCTCCTCGTGAAGGATGCGTGTGGCCACCTGGATCTGGCTGCGCAGGGCCGGGCTTCCCGGTTCCACGGGCGCCACCACCAGGCGCTGCACCTGGAGGCGGTTCTGTGCGTGTTCGATTTCGTAAAGGAAATGCACGAGCGCTTCCAGGTCTGCTTCTATGTCGATGAGCACGGCGTGTTCCTGATAGAAAGTGTATTCCTTGGGCGGCAGGGGATCCACCCCGGTGACTTGAACGCCCATGGGTCCGGCCAGGGCCTGCAAGTCCGCAAACAGGGTCTGGGGAGAATCGTCGCGGCCGCGGTCCCGGGCCATGCGCGCGTGGATTTCGCGGTACTGCTGATCCAGAGAATCCGCGCGTTGCAGTTCTTTTTCGAGCATGGCCGCGCGGCGAGATTTTTCCTTGATGAGCACGTCCTGGTGCTGGTAGCGTTCATAAGCGGGGAGAATGGCGAACGCGTACGCCAGGAAGAAGGCGACCAGCGCAGCCGCGGCCGCGAAAAGCACTTGTTCCCTGCGTGACATGCTCACGGATTCGTTTCTCCCGCCATAGTGGCTTTGACTTCAAATGTAACGATGGGCGCAGCGCCCGCGCCTGCGCGCCGCGAGTAAACCAGTTGCACATTGTCGAACATGGGCGCGCTTTCCAGGGCGGCGATGACCGAAGCCACGGTATCCTGTCCCGTGGTTTCGGCCGTGGCCGTTACCTGCATGCCGCGGTCCATGACCAGGTTGGTGACATAAACGT
>Ga0351884_1019_pt1 | contig 55375 bp, 46 predicted proteins | sample BONcelFGM3001F15_FD_206773 | JGI IMG/M metagenome (GOLD analysis project Ga0351884, IMG submission 206773) | Enriched cells from coal bed in the Powder River Basin, Montana, United States - BONCAT cells FGM rep3 HSBNCT.FGM.300.1.F15 ...
CTGATTCTGAATCATTTTACCAAAGGTCTCTATTTGGCCGGCGGCGTGACCGTTCTCTTTCTGGGGCATATTGGCCTCACGCATTATGCCTTTCTGCATCTTAAGCTCTGGCTGAACCATGTGTATCCGCTTCTCAATCTGACTGTAATTTATCTGGGAACATCCATTCACGAATATTTGATGGAAGAACGGGAAAAACGACGAATCCGTCAAACCTTCAGTCTGTATGTCCATGAAACCGTTGTGGATGAAATGCTGAAGCATCCGGATATGCTGAGACTTGGGGGTGAAAAGAAAGAACTCACGGTTTTGTTTTCCGATATTCGCGGATTCACATCTCTTTCCGAGAAACTCCCGCCCGAATCTCTTGTCACACAGTTAAATGAATATCTGACCCAGATGTCCCAAGTGGTTTTTGACAATTATGGCACACTGGATAAATATATCGGGGATGCGGTCATGGCTATTTTTGGAGCCCCTCTTCCCCAGAAAGATCATTCTGAAAAAGCCAGCGCCACGGCTCTGGACATGATTGAACGGTTGAAAACCCTTCAGGACAAATGGAGACAGGAAGGAAAGCCGATTCTTGAAATCGGTGTGGGTGTCAACACGGGTCCGATGATTGTCGGGAACATGGGATCGGAACGCCGGTTTGATTATACGGTACTGGGAGACAATGTCAATCTGGCCTCCCGATTGGAGGGGCTTACCAAAATGTATGGGGTATCCATCATCGTCAGTGAATCTACCTGGAATGCGGCCCATGCAAATTTTTTTGGTCGGGAAATCGACCGGGTTCGTGTGAAAGGCAAACTGCAGCCGGTTGGAATCTATCAGATCATGGCAAGAAAATCCGATGGGATGTTCAATCCCAAACCACTTGAGACATGGAATGCGGCGATACAGGCATATCGAAATCAAGACTGGGCCATGGCCATCACGTTATTTGATAAGGTTAAACAGGACTGGCCTGATGATCCCCCGTCACAACTCTATCAGAGCCGATGCCAGGAATGTTTGCTCAGTTCTCCAGGTCCGGCATGGGATTGTGTGACAACGCTCGATCACAAATAATGATAGTTGATTGGAATATCATTTTGATAACCAGATAGAACGCTACATATCCATTCGAAACAGAATACGATCCAGCATTTCAATTTTATTCATGGCCTCCTCCGGTGTGATGGATAAAATCCGGCTACCCGCCATGAGCATGGTTTCGGCATTGGATGTCTGAAACCGGGACTGAATTTCGCCTGCGCGATGAAAACAGTCTGCCCAGAATTGCCGCTTCTGTTTCAATCCATCATATAGATCGTCTCCGATATCGCCTTCTGATATAAACATCAGTAAATCGGTAAAACACGTTAAAAAATCAACCGGATCTGACTGCGTGGACTTCATGAACCGATGCATATCCCGCACATGCCCATCTTTCCACGCAATGGCTTGGTTTCTTAATATCACGCAGCATCCGGTTTTAGTCGGATCAGTCAAATGCTGATTCAACCAACTCAGAATCCGCTCATCCAGCCTCCGGGTAATATGCAGGCGGGACATGAAATTTTCTATCAGTTCAACCGGAAACAGGATGTGGATGGATACATCACCCCACACGATCCGTGTTTCGGGTTCCATTTCCCGTAACAACGCAATTGTTTCCAGTTCATCTGACCGGCTGAAGCCGTTTTCCTGCAGAAATGCCTCCAGGCCAAACTGGAACGGTGTATCCGGAAAAAAAATCAGATCAAGAGCAGATGCCTGTTGACTGTCAAGCTCCGCCTCATTCATAATAAAAAAATCTTTTTGATCATGGATTCCAAACGCGGTTTTCAGCCAGCAACCCACCGCATCGGTCACAATGAATCCATCGGCAATCCGATGTTCAATTTTTTGAGCCAGAATATGGCATGATTTCATCAATCAACAACTCCGCAAAAACCACCGGTTAATTGGAAGTCTATTATGAAAAATCTGTTTCTGATCCTCATGTTTATCACGGCAATAGGCGTTTCCGCCTGTTCCGGCAATTCGGCCCAGGACATATTGGATACCGCCAAGCTGGAAGAAAAACAGAACAATCCGGAACATGCCAGAAAACTCTATGAAGAAATCATTCAAAAGCACCCCAATACCCCATTTGCCAAAGAAGCTCAGGAACGGCTGGCTGCCATCAAAAAACCGTGACGGTCGAATCCCTGATCAGAAGGCGGATAGGGTTACCGGCTGCAGGCGGTATTGGCTGATTGGGTAAATCAAAAACAAGCCCATCGTCATTTGGGGTTCGAACGCGGATTCGATAACTTCTTCCCATAAACATGCGGCTGACCATTGTTCCGATGATGCGGACCTGACCTGATGCGCCCTGCCCTTCCATTTCCAGTACGGCTGCATCCGGCCGAATCAAAACGCGTACGGTTTCACCAATACGGTGATCCGACCCTGATGCTCTGAAATATCCGATCCCTGTTTTTATGAGCCCACCGGGTTCGACCGTTCCGTTTAGAAAATTATCAAATCCCAGAAACCGGGCGATTTTTTCGGTTCCCGGTTGACAATACACGCTTTCCGGTGTTCCGATCTGCTCAATTTTCCCCTGATTCATGATGGCGACCTGGTCTGCTACCACAAATCCTTCGGCATGATCATGGGTGACATAGACCGCGGTCATGTTGATATTTTTCAGAATCGCGCCCAAATCCTGAACCAGGCGTTCCCGCAGTTCCCTGTCCAAAGATCCCATGGGCTCATCCAGAAGCAGCAGCCGGGGATGGGGGGCTAAACTTCTGGCCAGAGCGATCCGCTGACGCTGACCACCGGAAAGCTGATCGATTTGCCTGTTTCCGTAGTCAGCCATGTCAACCAATTGCAGCATGTCAGCCACCCGCTTGTCAATTTCAATTCGGGACAAATTCATCATCTCCAAACCAAACGCAATATTGGCGGTTACGGTTTTGTGCGGAAACAGTGCAAAATCCTGAAACACCATGCCGATGTTGCGACGATGAACGGGTACACCTGATATATCCTGCCCATCGATCAATACCAGTCCGTCATTTTGAATCTCAATACCAGCCATGACACGAAGCAGTGTGGTCTTTCCACATCCGGACGGACCCAGAATGGAAAGAATTTGACCGGCTTCAACTCTCAGGCTGATCCGGTCCAGGGCCGGCGACGCGCCATAAGATTTGGCAATGCCTTTCAGTTCCAGAAAACACGCATCAGAGCGGTTCAAACAACACCCCGCTTTCGTTGTGGTGCTGTCAGCCACTCCAATCCCAAAAATCCAGCGACGGTAATCAGAAGAAGCAGGCAGCTCATGGCCATTGCCTGGCCCTGATTCAGGCTTCCGGGCTGGCTTAAGTACCGAAATATGGCGACAGGAATCGTTGACGTTTGGGGTCGGGCAATGAATGCGGTTGCACCGAACTCCCCCAGACTGATCATAAACGAAAAAATCATGGCTGCAGCGAGGGATCTTCGGGTGACCGGAAGCGTAATATGACGCCATATCTTCCATGTGGAGGCGCCCAGCAATGCGGCAGCCTCTCCCAATCGTTCCGACACGCCCTGAAACGCCGGAACCAGCGCCCGCACCACAAATGGAAACGCGACCAGGGCGTGGGAGATGGGAATCAGCACCCATGATCCCCTCAGATCAAGCGGTGGCCGATCAAATGCGATAATAAACCCGAACCCGAGGGTGACCGCAGATGTGCTGAGCGGCAGCATGAACAGGGTGTCAACAACCGGCAGCATTCGGCTTTGCGTGGATGACAGATATGCGGCGGCCGGAAGCCCGATCATCATGGACAGCATCATGGCGGTCCCGGCAAATCCAATGGAATGAAGAATGGTCCTGAACGGGGAAATATAAAAAATCGACTGTTCCGGAATCCGGAACAGTTCCATATAAAAGGCCGACGAGAATCCGGTATCGGTCCAAATCGATCGAATCACCAGTGACAGAAGGGGTAAGCCAAAAAACAGGATCCATATGGATTGAAAAGCCAAAATCCCCCACCGCGCCACCCTGCCTCGAATCGGTATGGACAGGCCTGTTTCACAGGCGCTGAATATACGTGTCTGATGCCGTTTCTGAAGTCTCAGATATATCAGAAACGCCATTCCCATAAACAAAATCTGAACCAATGACAGAATGGCTGCGGCTGGCAGGTTAAAAAAGTGAATGGTCTGCCGGTAAATTTCGATTTCCAGGGTGCTGAAGCCTGGTCCACCCAAAATCAGGACTACGCCAAAACTGCTGAAGCAGAAAACGAACACCAGAAGGGATGCGGCAGTAATGGCCGGTTTCAACAGGGGTAGGAGAATCTGAAAAACAACGGTCATCCAGGACGCGCCCAGGGTCCGTGCACTGTCGATTTGAGATCGATCCAGGCCCATGCCAAATCCGCCAACCATTTTAAACACCACAGACACATTATAAAACACGTGGGCCATCATCACAGCGGGCAGTCCATAATCCAGATCAAATGGGCCAGACTGAAAACCCATCAAATCAACGGCAAGGCTGTTACCAATTCCCTGACTGCCCCATAACGCCCGGAATGCCGAGGCAACCACCACTGTCGGCAGCACAAACGGCAAGGATGAAATCAGTTGAATCCATTTTTTACCCGGGAAATCAACCAGCAGATAAATGATGACGCCGGGCAGGGCAAACCCCAGGGTCAATAGCGTTGACAGCACAGCCTGAAACAGACTGAATCCAAGGGCATATCCAAACATCCGTGAAGACAGGACATGAAAAATCCGATCCAGTCCCCCGGTTGCATCCATTTGAAAACTGATTTTCAGGATGGCCGCCATGGGGTAGCCATAAAATATTGCCAGAAAAACCAGGGGGATGACAATCCAGATCAACGGGGTATTTTGCCGACCGTTTATCACCGCAGAACCGCATCTGCCCAGGATTCAAGCCATTTTTCACGCTGCGATTCAATCCGGTCGCTATCCAGGCCAACCGGTTCAACTGCGGTTTTGGCATGATTCACAAACACATCCGGAAGCTGCGCAGTTGAATTGGCAGGAAACATGAACATCTGAAGCGGAATATCTTCCTGAAAGGGTTTATCCAGAAAAAAGTCGATCAGCTTTTCCGCCATTTTCTGATGCCGGGTGCCTTTCAAAATGCCGGCAAATTCGATCTGGCGAAAACAGGTTCCCTTTGCCGTTACGGCAGCCGATGGCGCTTCGATCAGAGGTGATTTGGAAAAATGAACTTCTGCCGGCGGGCTGCTGGCATAGCTGACCACAATCGGTCGGTTGCCTTTGGATGCCACGGTAAAATTGCCCCAGTAGGCCTCTTTCCATCCATTCACTATCAAAACCTGGTTCTGTTTCAGTTTTTTCCAGTAATCCAGAAATCCGTTTTCTCCAAAATGTCCGATGGTCGTAAGTAAAAATGCCAGCCCCGGAGAGGATGTGGCCGGGCTTTCCACTACGGTCAACGCCGTATATTCGGGCCGAATCAGATCCTCGAGACTTCCAGGCGGCTGAAGGTTTCTGGATGCAAACCATTTTTTATCATAATTCAGACAAACATCCCCATAATCCACCGGTGACAGCCGATACCCTGTATCCAGTTTCAATGTTGGCCCGATATGAATAAGATTCGGGGACTGATATGGTAAAAATATCTCCGCTTTCAGAGCCCGGCTCATAAAGGTGTTGTCAACGCCATAAAATACATCTGCCAGGGGATTGCCCTTTGACAAAATGGCCTGATTCAGGGCTGAACCCGCGTCACCCGCTTTTATAAATCGGATTTTTACCCTGTTCTCCTGTTCAAAACGTGCCAGCACGTCCTTGCTGACACTGAAACTGTCATGCGTCATGACGGTCAGCTCCGTAGCCGGATTCTGACCAGACGCAATGCCGCAGATCAGCATGAGACTCATGAGGCCCATCACCATGATTTTCATCAGAACGCTCTCCTTGTGATTGAAAATAAAAAAAGCCATCTCCGGCAAAGGAGATGGCTTGAAACCCCATGTTTTCCTCCACCGGCATTATCCGGATCAGGTTCAACGGTCGGGCTCACGATATAAAGCAGAGCCCCTCTCAGCCTGGTGTGTCCAAGCTCCCGATCATATTTTTTGATGTTGTTACATTCTTTCCGGTTATCGTGTCAAGAATTAAAAAATTATAAAGGCTGAAGGTATCAGCCTCCCGCAACCTGCCTCCTGACCAGCGAGCATCATTTTTTCGGTCAGACTTTTTTGTGTTCTTCGTCCCGCAATACCCGCCGCAGTACCTTTCCCACCGGAGATGTCGGTAATACTTCCCGGAATTCGATGCTTCTGGGCCGTTTGTATCCGGCCAGTCTTTCTTTACAGAAATCAAGCAATTCCGCTTCGGTGGTGGTGGTCCCGGGAATGAGCTGAACAAACGCCTTGACCGATTCACCGCTTTTGGCATCCGGCACACCGACAACAGCCGCATTGGCGACCTTGGGATGGGCATACAGAACTTCCTCCACCTCACGGGGATAGCAGTTGAATCCACCCACCAGAATCAAATCCTTTTTTCGGTCAGTAATGATAATATAACCATCCGAATCGATATGACCGACATCCCCGGTCAGAAAATAGCGCCTGCCATCAATTTCCCGGAAAACCGCCTCATTTTCCGCGGGTTTGTTCCAATAACCGGTCATGACCTGGGGTCCGCCTATGGCAATCTCACCGTCCTCGCCTTTCGGCATCTCGATCAGTCCGGTTTCGGTATCCACAATTTTGATGTCCGTATTGGAAAGCGGAAAGCCGACCGAACCGAATTTACGGCCTTCTGTACTGGTCGGATTCAAGGATGCCACCGGTGCCGTTTCGCTTAGTCCATAGCCTTCAAATATGATACAGCCGGTTTTGGCTTCAAATTTTTTGGCCACTTCCGGTGGAAGGGGGGCGCCACCCGAGCCGCAACACAGAATGGAGCTGAGATCATACTGATCCAACTGGGGATGGTTCATGAATGCAATAAAAATGGTCGGGACCGCGATCATCAAGGTGGTTCTGTATTTTTGGACCGCCTTCAGCACTTCGGTAAATGGGGGATTCCCGGCCCGTGGGTCCGGAATGCAGACCAGTTTGCTGCCGCTGGCGCAGGCCCCCAGAAGACAAAGCGTTAAACCAAAACTGTGATACCAGGGCAGAACACCCAAATAGCAGTGGAATCCGCCATGTCGCAGTTTTTCAGGCAGTTGACCCTTTTCATGCGGAATTCTCATCCATTCAAACGTGGCCATGATATCAAATACAAAATTGGAATGCGTCAGGGCAGCGCCTTTGGGAACGCCGGTCGTTCCGCCCGTGTAAATAATCAGGGCCAGATCGTTTTTTGGATCGATATCCACTTTTGGGGGGCTGGATTGGGCACCGGCAATTACCTGATCAAAAAATACATGACCTGGCGCATGGCTGTCAGCCTTGGGAATTTTGCCAAGCAATCCACCCAGAAATCCCTTGAGCGCAGGCAGATAGGACTTGACGTTGCAGATGACAACCGTCTTGACATCGGAGCCCGCTATGGCTTTGACGGCAACCGGATACAGATGGGGGTGATCCATGACAAAAACAGCTCGTGCACCGGAGTCCTTCAACTGGTAGTTGAGCTCGCCCGCCGTGTAAACCGGATTACAGGTGACACAAACGGCCCCGGCCTTGAGAATGCCAAAATAAATGGGCGGATAATGCGGAATGTTGGGCAGGAAAATGGCGACACGATCTCCTTTTTTGATGCCCAATGATATCAGAAAGTTTGCAACCCGGTTCGCCACATCATTGACCTGGGCATAGGTTCGTGTACCATCATTGAAAATTGTGTAAACCTGGTCAGGATACTTTTTGGCGGATTCTTCCAGAAAGGAATAAACCGGCTTTTCATATCCCAAGACCTCTCGTGCAACACCTTCTGGCCATCTGTCAGTCTGCCACGCATTGGCTGCCATGATGAATCCTCCCTTGGGTTGTAAAAGATTGTTTTTTCACTGCATTACAGAATGCGGTATTTCAAACCTCCCTGAATCATGTGTTTTTACATCATCCCATCAGCGTTCTGTGGCCCGTCCAGGAGCAAACATCGTTCGCTGATTTGACCACCTCCATAATCGGTTGGCCCGCGATATTACCCTGCACATTTTCTTTATGCTCTATAACCTTTGTTTCGTCAAGAACTCAACTTTCACGATGGGAATAGCCGATTACCTTTCAGAGCTGAAATATGTTCATGGATTTTATTGACCGACATGTTTCATGTAAATCACCTTGTTATCTCCGGGAGCATAATAATCCGGAAGTACTGCTTCTTTTGAATAACCGCGTGATTGATAAAACAGATGGGTTGCATCATAGGGCTTTCGGGAGGACGTCTCAACATAAATCCGCTCTCCTTTCAATTGATGGATGCGCCGTTCGGTCTCTTCGAGCAACTGCCTGCCGATCCCCTGATCCTGATAGCTTTTCTGAACCGCGATCCAGTACAGGTCATAACGTGCGACAGTCATGGGTATCAAACCATAACACGTGTATCCAATTGCCTCATCCGCCTGACTGGCAAACAGAAAACGGTATCCGCTGTCTGTCCCTTTTGTCAGATATTCCTGAACCAGTTCCACGGCAACATCAATTTCGACTGAATAGAACAATCCACAGGATTCCACAATGGATCGAACCTGAATCAGATCATCATCCATAACCGTGCTTCTAAACGACAGACTTGCTGCAGGTCTATTGGTTGACGGCAATTTTCCAGCTTTCTTCATTCGACTTTTTTACGGATATCATCTGGTGCGTATAAAAGGGGCCATCAATGATTCGTTCCACGATATGAGTAAAGGTAAAGCCAGCCCTGTCTGCGGCCGCAACAAAACCACTGTCCGGAGAAATGCAGGGATTGGCATTGACCTCAAGCACCCATGGATGTCCATCGGAATCGACTCTGAAATCCACGCGGGCATATCCCCGTAATCCAAACAGCTTCCAGCATTCCCGTGCGATGTTTTTCATTTTACCCAACAGAAGGCGGTCGGAGTCCTCAAACCGGAATGATCGGACCGTATGGTGGTATTCAAATGAATCATCATTCCATTTGGCCTGATAATCAACAATTTGGCGCTTTTCTTCTGGATAATCGACAAACCGGATTTCAGCCGGGGGCAGAATCTGGACCGAACCGTTCCCGTTTTCCGAAATCAGGGAAAGATTGAATTCCCGTCCATCAATGTAGGATTCTGCAAAGCATTCGCCACCCAGACGATTTCTCAGCGCATCCATTTTTTGATTCAGTTGATCCGCAGTGTTTATAAATACCACGCAGTCTCCATCAAGCCCGACCGAACCATGTTCCCACACCGACTTGATGATACAGGGAATGGCCTCCAAGTTGTATTTCCGGCTGAATGTATCGACCGTCACAAAAGCGGGCGTTGGAATTCCAGCCCCCATCAGCATTTTTTTCGCGATAACCTTGTTGGATGTGGTAAACATGGCGTCTGTTGAGGCCCCCGTATAGGCAAGGGACATGGATTCCATGACGCTGGGCGGCAGATGGATCAACCTGCCCTGCCCGTCGATTGTCTCGACCAGATTGAACACGATATCCGGTTGAATTCGCCTGAAATCATGAATCGATTTCTGAACATCCAGCGAAAAATTCATCTGAACAGGTTCATGGCCCAGGTCTGACAACGCCCTACAGACTGCTTCCACCTGAATAAGCCCGTCCTGTTCGTCAAGCGGCGCCAGATCTGTCATACTGCCATGCAATACGGCAATTTTCATAAGGAAATTCCTTTTTGTCATTTTAACGGGATAGAAAACGTTAGTGACGTTTCTGATTGGTCGGCGTTTAAAAACGAGACAATCACAACCCGGGACAGATGTGGTTTAAATACGTGATAATTGGCGACAGGCGGCAAAACGTGAAATACAAATAAGTGAATAACGAATAAACAGGCAGGCGTTGAAAGCAGGAAAACAGGGTTGGCTGGGAGGTTCTAATTCCTCGTTAGTCTCTATGGATTCCTCATGGGCTGATATCGAGTCCGGCATTCCAGGTTTTCCTTGTTGTTTAAAAGGGTTATATAGAGAAATCGACATGGCGAATTGATTTTTTTTTGCACTATAAAACATATCACAGGAAGTGCAATAAAAATGTTTGTCTGATTCCATTTTTTCTGATTATATAGACGCTCAGCGGTTATAAAACGTGCTTTTGGTAAACGGATTCTGTGCCATTCTGGCGAACGCCTGAATCCGGTTTTATTGGGCTCATCCCCAATCCGGGACCAAATACATCATGTTTGCTCACACAAATTGCAGATCACATTTTTCCAACCGTCCGTCTGACGGTTTCACGCTCATGGAGATCCTGATATCCATTGCCATGATGGGAGTCATCCTGCTTTCTGTTTATGGATCCTATCGATCCATATCCAGCGCAAATATCAACAGCCGTGATAGGATTCGCTACCATGAGCAGATGATGTCAAGCCTGAACCGGATATCGGCCGATATTCAATCCATGGTGATTCGTCAGGCGCCGTTATCACAGTCTGACAATTCACCGATAGAAAAGCGGGATCCGTTTCAACTGGTTTTCGAGGCCAAACCGGATATCCACCGGGATTCATTTGTTCTTCACTTCATGTCTTCTGCCGTCATTCCCCTGATGCCTCAACAGGCAAAGGGCATGGTGGGTATCGATTATTATCTGGATGCCAATGCCAAAACCGGACAGACATTGCGACGTTTGCAGCAACCCTATCCATATTCGACGGGTGAACCTTCACAAGATGATCCGGTTCTGTGCGAATCTGTCCAGACACTGAAATGGACATTTTATGATTCAACGGGCCAGGCGCATGATAACTGGCGTCCGGATTCCAAAGAATTTGACGGGATGATGCCGACTGCCATCGGCATTCGTCTGGTTTTGGGAGACGCTACCATACGCGTTGTCGGAACCACTCTGGTCCGGCTTCCGGTTCACCCAAAACCCGCCAAGGCCGGGCCGATATTAAAAAGTGATCTGCAGCGACCGGATGGCATGCATGCATAACCGACCCCTTCTTTGCAATCAGACCGGCGTGATCCTTCTTATGACACTGACCGTAATTACCCTGCTTCTGTCTCTGACGTTTGCACTCAACCGCCAGGCCCGGACGGTTGCAGAAGCATCGGGTGCTTCGGACAAGCGAATAATGCTTTTGAATATGACCGAGACCGGCATTCAGGCAGGCATGGCCATCCTGATTCAGGACAAGACCGCTTCTGAAATTGATTCGATTCAGGAAGACTGGGCCAATCCGGATCGGCTGAACCTGCTTCTGGCCGATTTGCCGTTTGATGACGGTAACCTGGGCCTGACAATCATTGATGAACAGGGAAAAATTCAGATCAATGCACTCACCACCCCGCCAAACGGCAAACAGTTCAATGAATTTCAGCATCAAATCTGGCAGCGATTGATAGACGACATATCAACAGCGCTGAACCTGGACGCCGATTCCGACATGATCCTGAACGCACTGAAAGACTGGATGGATTTTGATGATGACGATGCGGTGACCGGGTTTTCCGGTGCAGAGTCTGATTATTATCAGAAACGGATTCCGCCCTATCCCTGTAAAAACCGTCCCGTGGATCATGTTTCGGAATTGCTGCTGATCAAAGGTGTGACCCGCCAACTGTTTGATGGAACAGACAAAACTCCGGGTCTTGCCCGATATGTCACAGCCGGCCCGGAGTCTCTTTTTCCCGGACGGTTTGGCAGAATCAATATCAATACGGCTGATCTTCCGGTTCTGTCAGCCCTTCTGCCGCCGGAAAAATCCCATCTGGCCCAGGAAATGATCGAATACAGAAGCCAGAAGTCCCAATCCGGATTTGTCAATGACCTTTCCAACCCCATGTGGTATAAACGAACACCCGGGCTGTCCAATGCGGTTATTCCGTCATCCCATATCACGGTTTCAAGCGACATTTACCGCATCCGATCCAAAGGGGTTATCGACAATTTCAGTCTGACCGTAACCGTGGTAGTAATTCGTGAAAAGGATAACCGGTCCGGTAAATATAAGTGTCGAATCATATACCGGGAATCGGATTTATGACGCATTGAAAACCATTTTGTTTGGTCCGGTTTTCCATTCCTGAACATCACAATCCCATGGGAATTAGATGATAGAAACAACAACCGATATTTTTGAAAAACTGAAACGCAGCAAATCCCTGATCACCGGTCAAAAAACTGCCCAGACTGTCTTTTTTCAGCTTAATTTTGACACCAGCGGTGCGTTCCTTCGCGTGGTCGATGGAAAGGGGCAGGACATCCATCCCGGCCACCAATATTATACCGGTCCTACCCGGGAGGTGTTGAAATCCATTGATGCCATCAGAAGCCAGAACAGCTTTCGGATTGACTGGAAAAAACCGTCAGGCAAGGTTTATCTGAACGATAGTGATTATCTGTTATGGCCCCTGCGGCACTGTGACAATTTTGTGGATGATCACTTCACCCCCATTCGGTTTTCCGATTCGGAAGGTCGGATTCGCGTCATCATCGAGGAAAACCGGAATGGAATGCTTAACACACGAATCATCCTCTCGCATGAAGGAAACCGTTTCGAAAATATCCTGATGCTGAATGAAAGCCATGTCGTTGCCGATGGCGTCATTTATCCGGTTCAACCCTTAAGTGAGAACTATCGGGTTCTGAATTTCTTTCAGACCATTCTGCTTCCGGGCAGCCTGGAAAGATATCTTTCCCTTCTTTTTTCGTATTTCAGCAATATTTCCGTCAAACACCATGACTACACGATCACCACCGGAGAACCCAAGCACACCAGACCCACCCTGGTGATCGAAAAAATCGACCCCAACAACGCCCTTTACCTGAGGGTCTCCACATCGTTGTCCGGATTCGATCCGGATTTTCTGGAATCATATGATATTACACGGGTGGCGTCGATAAATGATCTGGAAAAAAAGATCGTTGTATCCGATGTTCAACACGATGATGTCGCTTTTGTCTTTTCAGAAATTGAAAAGCTGCTGAAAAAACACAAACGGGGCATGAAGGAAGGCCCCGGGTTTTTTATGGACGACAATCTGTTCATTATCGAAGAATCCCTGGCCAGCGTGTTTATCTATGCAGAATTGCCCAATATCATTGCACGGTATACCATTCTGGGGGCCGAAAAACTCAAAATCTATAAAATCAGAACCAGCATTCCCAAACTGTCCCTGTCTCTGTCTCACGGCATCGACTTTCTGGAAGGAGATGCCAGCCTGGAGATAGAAGGCTTCACCATGCCCCTGTTCGATGCGCTTAACCAGTATAAAAAAAATGCCTATATTACCTTAAGCGACGGAACCCATGCCATTGTCAACCAGAATTACATGGATCGGTTGACGCGCCTCTTTAAAAAACAGAAAAACCATATCAAGATTTCCTTTTTCGATCTGCCGATTGTCGAGGAACTCATCGATGAAAAAATTGCCGAAAGCGCCTTCAAACAGTCCCGGGAAATATTTCTGGGGTTTAACAAACTGGCCGAGTCCCCATGCAATTATCCGGAATTGAAAGCGGATTTAAGAGGCTATCAGAAGCAGGGATTCAAATGGGCCAGCTATCTCCATCAACACAGCCTGGGCGGATGCCTGGCCGATGACATGGGCCTTGGCAAAACCCTGCAGGCCATCGCACTTCTGGCAAGTATTTACCCCGAACAGAAAAAACCATCGCTTGTGGTCGTTCCGAAGAGCCTGCTTTTCAACTGGGAAAATGAAATTTTGAAATTCAAACCGGACATCACCTATGCCGTACATCATGGTATCAACCGGGACATGACCGCTTTTGATGGGAAAAACCTGATCATCACCACCTATGCCATGATCCGGAACGATATCGAGGCATTTCAGAAAGAGTCATTTTATTATGTCATTCTGGATGAATCCCAGAATATCAAGAATCTGAACTCCCAGATTTCCCGTGCCGTCATGCTTCTGAATGCCGAACATCGCCTGGCCCTGAGCGGTACACCCATCGAGAATAATCTGACCGAACTGTATTCACTTTTCCGGTTTCTCAATCCGTCCATGTTCGGCTCGCCGGATGAGTTCAACCGCAACTATGCAACCCCCATTCAGAAAAATAACGACAGGGACGCCCTGTATGAATTAAAGAAAAAAATATACCCTTTCATTCTCAGACGGTTGAAAAAAGATGTGCTGAAAGAGCTGCCCGAGAAGGTGGAACAGACCATCTATGTGGACATGAGCGATGAACAGAAGATTTTTTACGAGCAGCGCCGAAGGTTTTACCATGAGACCGTAAAAGCGGAGATCGCCCAGAATGGCATCAAAAAATCCCAGTTTTTCATTCTTCAGGCCATCAGTGAACTGCGCCAGATCGCCAGCATCCCCGAGTCCAAAAGTGAAAATGGCATCATTTCACCCAAACGGGAGGTCCTGGTGGAACAGCTTCTGGACTTGATCGCCAATAACCACAAGGCCCTGGTTTTTGCCAACTTTCTGAATGCACTGGACTGCATCGCGGAAGATCTGGAAAAAGCTGGGGTTGACTATCTGCTGATGACGGGTGCAACCCGGGACCGCAAACAACTGGTGGAACGGTTTCAGGAGGATGAATCCTGCAAGGTTTTTCTACTGACCCTCAAAACCGGTGGCATCGGACTGAATCTGACCGCTGCCGATTATATTTTTATCTTTGACCCCTGGTGGAACCGGGCAGCCGAAAACCAGGCCATTGACCGGACCCACCGCATCGGACAGGACAAAACCGTTTTTGCGTATAAACTGATCACGCGCGGCACCATTGAAGAGAAAATCCTGAAACTTCAGGAGCAGAAAAGTGAGCTTTTTGACCAACTGATTTCAAGCGATGGGGCCTCCATCAAATCCCTGGATGAAACCGATGTCGAATTTGTGCTGGGGGCCTGAACATGACACCCAAAAACTACCAGGAAGCAACTGTATTGTTTCAGAAACATATCCATATTCTGGATAAGGCCGACACGTGGTCCAAGACTGGCGGTATCTGTGGCATATGTGCAAAACGCATTCAGGACCTGTCCTGTAAAACCCCGGATGGCATCATATGCACCAGTTGTTCGGAAACGGTATATCAGTCTTTTGCCAATCGTCAGGAGATCGCTTCCTGGCATTATTCCCGATTTCTTTATGCGCTGTCAGAGAAGGGGCCGCTTCAACTGCGGCTGACCGTGTTGTACCGATATGCTGAATCCATGCCGATTGTGGAACATCAGCCGACATTTGACAAGGATGCCATGTACCGGCTTCTGGTGCTGAATCTGAATTACCGAACCAACCACCCCTTGGCACAAACGGTTCGCCAACTGACAATGACTGCCTGTATTCAGACCGGAGACCCCATTCTGCCCTATCTTTTGGAACACCGGAACAATCCGGTTGCCTGGCAGTTTTATTTCAATATCATTGTTTGTGTCGGTATGATCGCGCCTGGCAGCAAAATTGCGCTGGAATTTTTTGAGGAGGCCGGCCGTCATCCGGTCCCTGAAATTCGTGAAAAAGTCGCCAGCATCCTCTCCCGTCAAAAATCCCCTCTGGCAAAGAAAATACGCAAGCAACTTCTGAAATATGCGGATCAGATGCAATCATCCGATATTCATCCCGTATCCGTACCGGCTGCCTTCCGGGTACAACAACCGTTATTTGCACAGGATCAAAAAAAAGCGGTCATTATTCCCGATAATCTGTCACCGTTAGAATCCGTCATTGCCGAAGTCTATTCGACAGACAAGCTTAAACTCATTTTCAGCCGCTATCTGGAATCCCTGTTTCAGGATATCGAATTTCAGATAAAAGGGTCGTTTTCCATCAACAAACTTAAAAAAAGACAACTGATCTGGGCCATGGCTCAGACGTTTTCGGAAAAAGACCGGTTTGATCAATTATTGTCCACCCTTCCCCAGGGCGTCATTCAGGTGTTGAGCCGTCTGACGTGGGAAAAAGGAGAGCATTCTGCCCATTCCTTTACCGAACCGCTCGCCCCACCAATCATCATGGTTACCGAAGAAATGCATTATGGAAAAACCATATCCGTTGAATCCTTGAATTCCGCTTATGTCATCATTCCGGTTAAAAACGAATATCACGGGTATCAATCTTTTCTATTACAATCCTTGGGCCTTAAGCTATTTCTGCCGGACCTCATTCGAAAAAACCTGAAACAATACTTATCCCCTCCAGAGGGATACACGCTGACCGGCCAGAATGCGGTTGAAAAAACCGAGTTTGTATATGAGGACCGGGATCAAATACTGGGCCAAATCCATCTCATCCATACCTATGTCACCCAGGGAAATCTGAAGTATCATAAAAATAGAATTAAATTACTGAAAAATTCACTCAGGGATATGGCCGCCTTTTGTGGTATTCAGGAGTTTTATACCACGCCAATCGCTGAAACAGAATTTTTGAAAACCGGTCTGATCATTGATTTTCTGAAAAATCAACCCATCAGGGAGCATCAGAATCCCCTGGAATTTTTGCGACAGATATTTCATTATTTTTTTTCCGATAATTTTTCCAAAAGCAATTATCGGTTGTACTGGCTTCTATTTCATCTCAAAGGGTTACACAACCTGTATAGCCAATACTATGAAGACCGGATTCTGAAAAGTGAGCGGCCTGTCCGTGAAGCCCTTTTCGGCATTGTGGAAAAGTTGTCTCCAGGCATGTGGTATTCCATTCACAGTCTGATCAACTATTGCCGGTATCGGGATATTGATCTGAATATTGTGGACCAGTCGCTTGCCGACGCCTATCTGTCGGTTGATATCAAACTGGATAAAATCAACCGGTATTACAGCTTCCGGACCGCCAATATTTCCCCGTCGATTTATCAGGAAGCGATTGTTCTGCCATTTTTTAAAGGATTCATGTTTCTGCTGGCGGCGTTTGGTGTGGTGGATATCGCTTACAATTATCCCCGAAATGACGCCATTCAGAAAAAATCAATAGATTACCTCTCTGTTTTTGACGGCCTTCGATACATCCGTCTGACACCGCTTGGCGCATATGTCATGGGCCTGTCTGAGACCTATGCCGTCACAGTGGAAAAAGAGAATGCCCTTATCGTGCTTGATGAAAAACGGCTGTTGATCCATCTGGATGGTCCGGATCGAATCAAAGACATGATTCTATGGCAGTTTTCAGACAGAATCACCGAGAGCAGTTATAAGGTGACATATGATTCGTTTCTGAAAGACTGTAAAACACAAACAGATATTGAAAAGAAAATCAGTCTGTTCAGAAATAAAATCGCTGAAAAACCGCCTTCGATCTGGGAAGATTTTCTGAAAGATGTTTTGAATAAAGTTGAGCCACTCATTCCCAAGCCTGATCTGGTTGTGTTTCAGCTTAAAAACCAGACAGAGCTGATCACCTTGATGGCTCAGGACGAGATATTGCAAAAACTCATTATGAAAGCGGAGGATTACCATGTTCTTATCCCAGCCAAATACCTGAATACGGTAAAAAAACGGCTGGAAAAATTTGGATTCTTCATTCACCAGCTTCGCTGACCCGCGCACGGATCGGAAGGATACCCCGGATATTATCTTAAAAGCTATGGCAATGGATCGTCTCAAATGAAAACCCAAAAAGCAAGGAGGAGGACATGGTTAACCAGAAAACCGGTCGCGCAGGCCCTGTCTTGAAGGTACTGGTTATTGGCGCCATCATCGGGTTCATTCTGACCGCAGGCGCCGGATTCGGTATGAAAATCTCGGACGAGCGCCCGTTCTGCGCCAGTTGTCACATCATGAATGAGGCCGCGTTAACACACAAAATGTCGCCACATGCCAAAATTGCCTGCAATGAATGCCATGCACCCCATAATCTGTTAAAGAAACTGCCATTCAAAGCGGCATCGGGTGCAAGGGATGTCTATCTCAACACATTCGGCAAACCCGAGGAGCCCATTCATGCAGGTGACACGACAAAAGATGTGGTCAATGTCAACTGCCAGAACTGTCACAGCATGACCAATTCGACCGTATCCAGCATGAATGTGAAGGCATTTTGTACAGACTGTCACCGGAATGTTCAACATATGCGCATGAAACCGATCAGCACAAGGAAGGTGTCCGATGCCTGATAATTTTTGTCGCCGACAAACTGTCATTTTGATTCTGCTTGCCGTGGTGCTTTCATTCATTTCGGCCTGCTCGGATGTGTCTGATCTGTCGGTCCCGGTCTATAAAACCAAACTTGCCGCAGATGAAATCCGCAACAGTGCGTTCAAGAATGAATTTCCCCGCCAGTATGATTTTTATCTTCGCAATGATGAAAGCGAGATCATGACCGAATACAATGGATCTGTGCCATACAACAAGCACAACAATGTCGATCCGCTTCCGGAAGGCTACAAACATGCCCAGCCCTACCTGAAAAATCTGTGGCTGGGCTATCCCTTCAGTTATGAGTACCGTGCGGCCAGAGGGCATACCCATGCAGTTGAGGATTTTCTGAAAATCGACCGCATCAACACGTATGCGGAAAATGGCGGACTGCCCAATACCTGCTGGAACTGCAAAGGCACCAAAATGCTGGAATGGCCCAAACAGTACGGGGATGAATTCTGGGCAAAAGATGTTAATTCCATGCGCGACAAGCTTGACATCCGTGAAAACACGATCGGTTGTGCCAACTGTCATGATCCGCAGACGATGGAACTGCGACTGTACAGCATTCCGCTTCAGGATTATCTGAAATTGAAGGGCAAAGACTTCAAGCAGCTTCCACGCAATGAAAAACGTGCACTGATGTGCGGACAATGCCATGTGGAATATTATTTTCTCGACAAGTCTTTCGGCCCGGCCAAAAAAGTCAAATTCCCCTGGGATAACGGTCTGGACCCGGAGGATATGTACACCTATTACATGACAACGGGTGAATGCAAGGTCAAGGGATTTGAGGACAATTTTGTGGACTGGACCCATCCGGTATCGAAAACACCCATGCTGAAAGCCCAGCATCCGGAATATGAAAACTGGAGTAATGGTCCGCATGGTGCTGCCGGTGTCGCCTGTGCAGACTGCCATATGGCCTATGTCCGAACAGATGACAAGAAGAAAATATCATCCCACTGGTGGACATCACCGCTCAAAGATCCGGAATTGCGTGCCTGTCGGCAGTGTCATTCTGACAAGACGCCTGAATATCTGAAATCCCGTGTTCATTTTTCGCAGAAGAGAACATTCGATCAGCTTCTGATCGCACAGGAGCTGTCTGTCAAAGCCCATGAAGCCGTGCGCCTGGCATTGGAATTTGATGGAGAAAAAGCTGACAATTACGAAAATCTGGTAATTTCCGCCCAGCAGATGATTCGAAAAGGTCAATTTTTCTGGGACTATATCTCTGCCGAAAACAGCGTGGGATTTCACAATCCGGTAAAGGCCCTGAATACGCTGGCAACTTCCCAGCAGTGCAGTCAGAAAGCCATTGATCTGGCCTGCGAGGCAACCCGGTTTGTTACCGCAAAGGATCTGGCAGGGGATATACATCAGATCGTGCCACCCATTTTAAGGCACAGCCGAAAGCTTCAGCAGGATCCGGAACATCTCAAGACCCACAAGTGGTTTCAATATATTCCGGTTCTTCCAAAGGCGGACAAGGTATGGGATGTTCAAAAAAAACTGACCGGTTCCGTGACGGGTAGTTAAAACCTGAGAAAAGGAGTTGAATATGACCCAATCAGAAAGGAGGCACATGGACAAGATTACCATTAAAATCAGACTCATGAAAGCTGACGATTTTGACGCTGTGTTGGGGATTGACAAGAAGGTCCTTAAAACTTCCCGGCTGGAATACTATGAAATGAAGTTTGAACGGCTTTTTAAATCCAAAGAATATTTACCTACATCGCTTGTGGCAGAGGATAACGATGGAACGGTGGTGGGGTTTATCATGGGAGAACTCTATATGGGAGAATTTGGAATTTTCCAGCAGAACGCAACCCTGGATACCATCGGCGTTGATCCTGATTACCAGCACAAGGGTATCGGCGAGCAGTTGATTAATGAATTTATCGATCATTTGAAAAGTCTTGGCGTTCAAAAAATGAACACCCTGGTCGACAGGAACGATTCGAAACTGACTCATTTCTTTCGTGCCAACCAATTTAGCCCATCCCAAACCATTAATCTGGAACGAAGCCTTTGATGGTTGTCTGGGAGTGATGACGGCTATTTTTCAGTTTCTGGCCATCATATGGCGAACCGCTTTTTCCAGTCCGTCTATTGAGAGCTCAAACATGGGAAATATTCGTGAAATGGCCGTAATGGTGGGGGTGTAATTCCACATGGATGCCGGAGCCGGATTCAGCCAGACACAATGTCGGAAGGTCTGTGCCAGAAATTTCAGGCGGTCGATACTGGCTTTGGAAGAACGTTCTTCCACATGGATGGATCCGTCTCTGGCCATCAGTTCATAGGGTGCCATGCTGGCATCCCCCACCAGAATCAGCCGGGTTTCCGGATCAAAACCGGCAAACTCATCCACCCGTTTGGGTTCCCGGTACCGGGCCGGATCTTTCCAGACCACATCATAAATGGTGTTGTGAAAGAAGAATGTCTTGATGTCCTTGAACTGGGCCTTGGCATAATCGAACAGGGTTTGAACAACCGATACATAGGGGTCCATGGACCAGCCGCCATTGTCGATGGCCAGAATGATTTTAAGGCGGTCTTTCAGGCTGCGCTCAAAGATGATCTCGATTTCTCCGGCATTTTTCATGGTCTGATAAATGGTTTCATCCACATTGACCGTATCCTTTGGCCCCACCGGCGTCATATGGCGAAGCCGCTTGAGGGCCTCGCCCATCATGGCCTGGGTCAACGGGCCGCTGAGGGAATAGTCCCGGTAACGCCGGTCCATGGCCACCTTGACCGCCGACCGGTTTCGGGACATGCCGCCCACCCGCATGCCGCCGGGATGATATCCGGAATGACCCACTGGCGACGTTCCGCCGGTGCCGATCCATTTGCCGCCACCGTCATGCCGCTCGGACTGATCCTTGAGCCGTTCCTTGAAATAGTCAATCAATTCTTCGGGTGTCATTTTTTTGAGCGCTGACTCATCGATACCCAAGGCGTCGGCCAGAACCTTGGGATTCTCCAGCCAGCTTTGAAGTAATGCCCGAGCCATTTCATCCAGTGCAAAATCATCCGTATCCGGCATGTCCGCGCCTTCAAAATAGTGGGCAAAGACCTGATCAAAGAGATCGAAATACCGTTCACTCTTCACCAGGATGGTACGGGAAGATGTATAAAACTCCTCCAGGCTGGTGACCAGGCCCATATGAAGCGCCTTGTGAAGCGTCAGAAAGGATGTCGGCGTTGCGGGAATCCCGGCTTCCCGGAGCTGATAGAAAAAATTGATGAACATGAAACGTCCCCTGACCTAAAACAGGCGTTTGCGGCTGGTGACATTGATCGCCCGACCATAATCCTGACTTTTCTTGAACAGAATGCCCATAAAAGGAAGATCACCTTTGGCCAGGCTGGACGGCTTGAAGTCGGGATCGGCAGCCAACGCCCGTATCCAGTTCAAGAGTTCCCGTGTCGCCGGTTTCTTTTCGATGGCTTCCAGTTCCCGCAACCGGTAAAATGCCGTGATGGCGTTTTCGGTCAAGTTCGAATCCATGTCCGGAAAGTGAACGCGAATGATTTCCCGCATCATTTTGGGGTCCGGAAATGCGATGTGGTGGAAGTTGCACCGGCCCAGAAACGGATCCGACAGATCTTTTTTGGCATTGGAGGTGATGATGAAAACCGGCCGGTGTTTGGCGCGAATCGTTTTATCGACTTCGATGATGTCGAATTCCATCTGATCCAGAACATCCAGCATATCATCCTGAAAATCCGTGTCAGCCTTGTCGATTTCATCGATCAGAAGAACCGTTCGGATATCCGACGTGAACGCCTGACCGATTTTTCCCATTTTGATGTATTCTTCAATGTTGCTGACATCCCGTTTGGAATCCCCAAAGCGGCTGTCATTCAGACGGGTCAGGGTGTCGTACTGATACAGCGCCTCCACCAGCTTCATGCTGGACTTGACATTCAGAATGATCAGGGGCATTCGAAGGGCCTCGGCAATGGCGTGGGCCAGCATGGTTTTGCCGGTTCCGGGCTCGCCTTTCAGAAGAAGCGGCATTTCCAGGGCAATGGATATATTGACGATTCGGGCCAACTCGTCATCCAGTACATAGCGTCTGGCGCCAGTAAAGGCGCTGATGGAAGTTGAAGGGGCAGTCATGAGTTATATCGGTTTCCTTTCATCTGAATTTGCGGTTAAAATTTGCGATATGCTTTTTTCCAGGGCGATCGGCGGTTTTCCTGAAGATCGGACAGCGCCAGATACAAAGCCCCTATCGCCAGTTCCGCACAATGAAAATGGTCATCGGGAAGGGTTTCCAGATAAGCAAAAACGGTTTCCGGTGATATGTCCCATGCCTGATCCACTGTCCTGCCTTCCGCAAGTTGAATCACGGTATTGGCGCATGCAGCCGTATTCATGCAGCCATTGACATGGAAAGACATATTTTCAAGGGTGTCTCCATTGGCCGTGATAAACAGTTCAATCGTATCCCCGCAGTCGCCTGTTTTTTTCCCATAACCATCCGGTTGTGAAATAATTTCCTGTTTATCGGTTCGAAACGCCATCTCCAGATATTTTATAGAATGGGTCTGCCAGAAATCGGAGGTCTCTCCGTGCATGGGTGGTTCTCCTGAATTAAGGTTTCAGGTATTATATTGCCTTCAACAAAAAGGTAACAAGTTTCAGGTTGATAGCGGTAAATGTCATTTTCATTTCTGGGGTCAACAGGCCGTCACCCTGTTTTCTGGACCCAGATATCGGGCTTACGGATATAAATCGGCGCAAAAGAGACCGGATCATCCGTATCATGAGATTCGAACCGGTCAAGGCTCATCCATGCCAGGGTGGACGCCCGGATCACATGCTGATGCGGCATGGGCCAGAACGCCATATCGCCGATCCGGTCCAGAATCACTTTCCGGTACAGCAGTGCGCCATTGCCCATAAACAGGCAGGGTTCGACAATATCTGCAAGCGCGGATTCCGGATCCAGCGCCTGATCCGGACTGATTTTTTGAACACGCCCATTTTTCTTTCGGTAACGGGATGTATAGACTTCCTGCCTGCGTCCATCAATCATCGCACAGATCAGGCAGTCTTCACGATCAGCCTGAGCGGCCAGAACATCCAGAGATGACAGGCCGACGACCGGCCGATTCAATCCCAGACAAAATCCCTTGATTGAACTGATACCGATACGAAGGCCGGTGAACGAACCCGGCCCACGGATCACGGCAAAACCGTCGATCTGGTCAAACGGCACACCACCCCACTCCAGCGCATTCTGAATCATTGACATCAAATGGCGGGAATGTGTTTCAACTTTCCCCACATTGATTTCACACAGCAGCCGGTTCTGATCAACAATCGCAACGCTGCATGTCGGCGTGGCCGTGTCAATGGCCAGAATCTTCATTTTTTTTTCGGTTTCTGCACCGGGTCGGTTTCTGACACGGATTGGGCTTCCTCGGGCTGAAATGCGATATCCAGAACCTCATCCATGTGGCGGACCGGAATGAACTGGATTTTATCCTTGACATATGAGGGAATTTCTTCCAGATCCCGGCGGTTTTTCTCCGGAATGATGATGGTTTTGATGCCGGCCCGCAATGCCCCTAGTGCCTTTTCCTTCAACCCGCCAATCGGAAGCACGCGCCCTCTCAAGGTGATTTCACCGGTCATGGCCACATACTTGTTCACTGGACGATTGGCCAGAACGGATATCAGGGCGGTTGCCATGGCAATTCCGGCGGATGGTCCGTCCTTGGGCGTAGCGCCGGCCGGAACATGGATATGGATATCCTGATTTTCAAAAATATTGTCTTCCGCGCCGAATATGGACAAATGGGCGCGCGCATAACTCAGGGCGGCCCGCGCGGATTCCTGCATAACCTCTCCCAACTGACCGGTGATGATCAGTTCCCCTTTACCACCGATCATGCTGACTTCGACATAAAGTACCTCACCCCCGACCTGAGTCCAGGCAAGGCCCGTAGCCAGACCGACCTGACTGGCTTCCTGATCCATTTCCGGATAGTATTTGGTGATTCCCAGGTAGCCGGTCAGTTTGTCTTTTTCAATATTGAACACCCCTTTCTGGCCTTCGGCGATTTTTCGGGCTGTTTTCCGGCATATCGAGCCGATTTCCCGCTCCAGATTCCTCACCCCGGCCTCGGAGGTGTATTCCGTGATGATCTGTTCGACGGCTCCGGGTTTAAAACGGATCTGCCTGAGCTTCAGTCCGTTTTCCCGAATTTGTCGGGGCATCAGGTATTTTTCCGCGATGATGATTTTTTCTTCGCTGGTGTACCCGGAAAGGTTGATGATCTCCATTCTGTCAAGAAGCGCCGATGGAATGGTATCTGTCAGGTTGGCCGTCAGAATGAACATGACCTTTGACAGATCAAAGGCCAGATTCAGATAATGATCACTGAATGAGGAATTCTGTTCCGGATCCAGAACCTCCAGCAGGGCCGATGATGGATCACCCCTGAAATCCGATCCGATTTTGTCGATTTCATCCATCATAAAAACCGGATTGTTGGTTTCGCATGTTTTCAGCCCCTGAAGAATCCTGCCGGGAAGAGCGCCGATATAGGTTCGGCGGTGTCCCCTGATTTCAGCCTCGTCCCGAATCCCGCCGAGAGAAATACGGACAAATTTTCGGTTCATGGCCTTAGCAATGGCTTTGCCCAGAGATGTTTTGCCCACACCCGGTGGGCCGACAAAACACAGAATCGGACCCTTCATTTTGGGGTTCAGTTTGCGAACGCTCAGGTGTTCCAGTATGCGATCCTTGATTTTTTCCAGGCCATAATGGCCGGAATTCAACGTTTTTTGAGCATCCTGAATGTTCAGGCTGTCCCTGGAGGATTTGGACCAGGGCATATCCACCAGCCAGTCCAGATAGGTTCGAATCACACCGGACTCAGCCGAATCCGGATGCATTTGTTCCAGACGTTTGAGCTGTTTATTGGATTCGTCTTCCGCATCCTTGGGCATTTTGGCTTTTTTGATGCGGGCCCGGTATTCTTCGATTTCCTGAGACCGGTCATCACCTTCTCCCAGTTCCCGATGAATGGCCCGCATCTGTTCCCGAAGAAAATAATCGCGCTGGCTTTTGACAATCTCATCCCGGACATTGGACTGAATCTTGGCCTGCATCGAAGACAGTTCCACCTCACGGGACAGGAGATCGTTAACTTTTCTCAGCCGGTCAACCGAATCGATCAGTTCCAGAATCATCTGGGATTCATCTATTTTAAGCCTCAGGTTGGATGCCACCAGATCGGCCAACTTTCCCGGGTCATCGATGCTATCCAGAATGACGGTGACCTCTCCGGTCATCTCGCCCCGAAACGACAGGATTTTTTCCGAATTTTCCTTGACGTTTCGCATCAATGCCTCAACCTCGAGAGGAACCGGCTGAGATGGGGGCGTATCCAGAATTTCGATCTTGACCTTGTACCAGGATTTCTGTTTGATGAATTTTAGAATTCTGGCTTTGGATAATCCCTGCACCAGGGCCTTGACCCGTCCATCCGGCAGTTTGAGCATTCTGAGAACGCGGCCAACCGTGCCGATCTGATAAAGCTGATCCGGATTTGGATTATCCACTCCCTGGTCCTTCTGGGTGACCAGAAAAATGAACCCGTCCTTTGCCACCGCCTCCTCAATTGCCGTAACCGATTTTTCTCGGCCAATGAACAGCGGCAGGAGCATATCGGTGAATATGACAATATCCCGTACCGGCATCAATGGCAGGGTACTGGGGAGTTTCTGTGTTTTTTCTTCCTGTTCGATAATACTGATCAAATCGTCTTTATCCGTTTCAGCCATTCCTGCTCCTATATACGTTTTCGATTGTGGCTCGTCATCTGACACTGCCAGCCATCTTTAATAGCGAAATTATTTTTCTGAAGATCTATATCCCGCAGGCATTCCGTGAGTAGCCAATAATGGTATCCGCTTGCATGCCAACTGGAATAAGGTGTATGATAACAGCACCCTGAAAAACCCCATCGACCATCTTGATCAGAAAGGGAGCGGGTACTTCTGTCATATTTAGCAACATATAATAATACATCCAGAACCATTAACAATGTAAAACTTGATTTTTTTCACCGAACCGGGTTTATATAAGGCGTCCGTTAATCGGTTATCGGTCATGAATTGCCCGTGGATTCACCCCCAACCATAAAAATGTCACATGACGGTTCACCGTTTGTGCTTCACGACGCATTTACAGGAGGACATATGTCAATCATCGAATCCGATAAACAGGTCCTGCTGAAGCTGGCCCGTTCCACCATTCAAAAACACCTGTGTATTCCAACTGATGACCCGTTAGCGGATATGGATTCACCATTTCTGAATCAAAAAAGCGGGTGCTTTGTCACGCTGGAAAAATCCGGTTCACTCAGGGGATGTATCGGCATCATCGAAGCGCAAAAACCGCTGGTTACCGCTGTCCGGGAAAATGCCGTCTGTGCAGCGTTTCATGACGGCCGGTTTTCACCCGTGTCGGCATCTGAATTATCAGAAATCACAATCGAAATCAGTGTGTTGACAAAACCGTTGGAATTACATTTTTCAAATGAAACGGAATTGCTGTCACAGTTGAAACCCGGCGTGCATGGGGTAATCCTTTCAAAGGGATGTAACCGGGCGACATTTCTGCCCCAGGTCTGGGATCAGCTTCCGGAAAAAGTCGATTTTCTGAACCATCTCTCCAGAAAAGCCGGGTTGTCTCCCTCGTGCTGGCGTCAGGCCCAAACAACCATCGAAGTGTATGAGGTAGAACATTTTTCAGAATCATGTATCAACGGATAATCATGGCACGCATCATATCGCAGGCATTTTCCGCATGATCCGCAATGACGCCAATTTTTTCAGCCAGACGAACGGTGTGATATACGGTCAGGGGATCATTTTTCAAACGGAATACCTGCTGCTTGATCTTTTCCTCAACCTTGTTGGCCTGATATTCCTGCTGCCGAATGGTTCGAATGATTTCCTGAACCACTTCTCGCTGTTTATCCGAAAACAGCCTGAAATATTTTTCGGCTTCTTTGACCATTCGGGTCAGTTCTTCAACCGGATCGATGATGGCATCAACCAGCAGAAAAAAATCTTTCTCCAGATCAAGCGGGATTGCCGGCCGGTCCATATAATCAACCCAGGCCAACGCATCAATGACGGCATCCAGAATAAGATCCTGTTCTTTCAAATAATAATAAAACTGATACTTGTCCACCGGTAGCAAAAACGAGCTCGGCATGTGTTTTCGAATCTGATGTTTGATGGCATCCGCCTCGATTTCCAGTTTGACCACTTCATTTTGTAATTCATCAAATGATTCACATTTCAGCGTCACATGGCATTCCATTGCCTGCTGAAATATCCAGGCGCACTCCTTGACTTTCTCGGCGTGATCTCCGAGAATCTCGAACGGTGTGATTGCCAGTTTGGATAAAAGCGGAATTCGCATAAATGCCTCCTGAAAGATGTCAAACAATCGCTTTTCAGCGGCTATAAAATTATCAGGTACGCCCGAATTATTCAATCACCATTTATGGATTGCCTTTTTTCTGCTTATATCGGAATATCTCACAACACCAATTGATATGGATGTCTTCCTAATGAGGAAATTCATGATGAAAGGCTTGCCCATGCAGGTATATCAGGAAAATTATATCAACTCGCTTCACACAGAACTGCTTGAAATGGTCGAAAAATACCTGACACCGGCAGCATTGCGCTATCACTACAGCGAAGCGCCACTGGAGGCATCCATAAAATGGCGACCGGTGGTTCTGGTGCTGGGGAATTATTCTTCCGGTAAATCCGCGCTGATTAACGAATTTCTCGAAGCCGATATTCAGAAAACCGGCCAGGCGCCTACCGATGATTCATTTACCATTCTAACCTATGACGAAAACCCCTCCCCGGATTCGCCCATTCGGGTAACCGAGGAACGTGACGGCAAATTTCTGCTCAATGATCCGGAATTTCCGTTTGAGTCCATGAAAAAGCATGGCCAGCGATTTGCGTCCCATTTCCGCCTCAAAAAAGTCAATTCTCCGTTTTTGAAGGCCCTTGCCATCATCGATACGCCGGGAATGCTTGACAGCATTACGGAACGGGACCGCGGTTACAATTATCAGGAAGTAATTGGAGATCTGGCCCAGATTGCGGATCTGATTCTGGTTCTGTTCGACCCTCACAAAGCCGGAACCATTCGGGAAGCCCATACCAGCCTGCGTGAAACCCTGCCATCGCGAACCTTTGAAGACCGGGTTCTGTTTGTGCTGAACCGAATCGATGAATGTGCGTCGCTCAACGATTTGCTGCGGGTCTATGGTACCCTGTGCTGGAATCTGTCTCAGATTACGGGACGCAAGGATATCCCCATGATACATCTGACCTATTCACCACGGGCTGCCATCGATTCCAAAAACCGTCTTGAAAGCGATATGAGCTATCTTCGCTATCTGGAAAATCAGCGGGAAGAGCTGAAAAGTGCCGTGCTCGGAGCCCCGCGCCGCAGACTGGATCATCTGGCTGCTTTTGTGGAAACACATAGCGAACGTCTTAGCCACATGCTGGAAGCGTTGGTCAATTTTCAGAAAAAGCGGCGCAGCCACAGGTTTCAGAGTTTTCTGGCAGGCGTGCTGTTCAGTTTCGTCGGTACTGGTGTTGTTTTCAGTTCCCTGTTTTTTACAGGCATTATTGCCGGATTGGATCCGGCCATTCTGCTGTCTGCAGGCGGCGGGATTTCAGGAGTCTTTTTTCTAATCTGGGTGATGGCGATATGGCCCGTCATGGGGCGTCGTTTTCAAAACGATATCCTCAATCATCTGGATGATCTGACGCCCCTGCTCACGCAGACCCGCCTGGACAACTGGCAGGCAATTCATGAAAAAACCGCGGCATTCTTAAAAAATTCCAATGGACGGTTTTCCTTGAGAACCGCCAGACAGGATCATGAGACCGTATTGACTGTTTTTCAAAAAGGGTCTCATGAGGTTCGCGAAGCCCTTAACGAACTGGCGAATCTTTCTGTCAATGATTCAGTACCCGGGCCATTCCTGGCGTCCCTGAATCGTGAATCAGAAAAATCAGGGGAACCGCCGTTTCAGATGTGAACCGGATGTCAGAACAAGGTATCCGCTCAGCGAGCTGGAATCCTCTCGGAGTCAGTATCGGAATCGACGATTGAAATCCATCCGTATCATGATCATATTGTCAGTTATCTGGCTGGGAAGCGGAGAATTATGCAATGCAGCCAGCCGTCATTTTCCGGCTGTTTTTAAAATCAGCCGATTTATTGCTTACACGCCCAGACACTTTTCTGTGGTCAACGGACGCGTGACACCGGCAACCGCTACCGGTATTCAATCCGATCTGAAGCGGTTGCGCCCGCATTTTGATGGCCTGGTTACCTATGCATCGGTGAATGGTGTGGAAAAGACACCGGAAATCGCTGCCCAACTTGGTTTTCGGGCGGTTATCATGGGAATCTGGGACCCGGCTTCCGAGGCTGAATTGCAGAATGTCATCCAGATGGTCAGCCGGTATCCGAAAATAATTGCGGCTGTCATTGTGGGAAATGAGGGTATTTACGCCCGCCGGTATCAAGCGGGAGATGTTGAAAAAACCATCCAGAAAATCAAGACACGATACCCGGATTTGCCCGTATCCACTTCCGAGCCTTTTTTTCTGTATCTGAAAACAGACTATGTAAAATTTTTTAGTTCCAATGACTTCCTGGCGCCCAATGTCCATCCGGTTTTTGAAAAATGGTTCAAACCGGAAAATCCGGTCCAGGGTGTCGAAATGGTCATTCAAATCGCGGAACAGCTCAAGTCCGGTTATGGAAAACCGATTCTGATCAAGGAAACCGGTATGCCGTCAGGCCCTGAATCCCAGGGTTATTCTCCAATTCGGCAGAATCAATTCTGGACAGCCCTGTTTCAGCGGATACCGGCTGCACCGAATCTGTCTGTCGTTTGTTTTGAAGCCTTTGATGCACCGTGGAAACCCGGCGTCATGGCCGAAACCTTTCCGGGTGATCATTCTTCCGAAGCCTTCTGGGGGTTTTTCTCATCGGATGGAAAACCCAAACCGGTGGTCATGAAACTCAAAATCCGGTAACGTGTCGGCAAGGATGTTTTTTTGTTTCAACTTTATTGAAAGGATAACACTATGAAACTGGCTGTCAGTGGAAAAGGCGGCGTGGGCAAAACCACATTTTCCGCGCTTCTGATACGCACGTTGGATGAAATGGGGAAACATGTTCTGGCAATTGATGCGGATCCGGACGCCAACCTGGCGGGCGCCATTGGCATCGCCAATGCCGATAAAATCACCCCGATATCTGAAATGAAGGAGCTGATTTATGAACGGACCGAGGCCCAGCCCGGAACCATCGGTGGATTTTTCAAACTGAATCCCAAAGTGGACGATCTGCCGGAAACCCTTTCCGCTAAACTGAATAACATCAAAATGATGCGTCTGGGCGGGGTTAAAAAAGGCGGATCCGGCTGCATCTGCCCGGAAAGCACCCTGCTTCGGGCCCTCATCACGCATATTGTTCTGGCCAGAAACGAGGTCGTGGTCATGGATATGGAGGCAGGCATCGAGCATCTGGGACGCGCCACCGCCAAATCCGTGGATAAACTGATTGTTGTGGTGGAACCAGGCCGGCGCAGCATCGATACGGCCGAGCACATTCAGTATCTGGCGGCTGAAATCGGATTAAAGCAGATCGCTGTGGTGGGAAACAAAATCCGTGGCGAACAGGATATTGTATTTTTAAAAACCCATTTGTCCCAGTTTGAGTTCATCGGTTATATTCCCTTTGACAACACCCTGATCGAAGCGGACCTGAAGGGTATTTCGCCATTTGATACCGATACTGTGGCAAAAGCCCATGTTCGAGAAATGATTGGCAAGCTGTAATGAGACGCGGCCGTTATTATGGTAAGAAAGACAGAGAGAATAAGCGGTTTGAAACCAAAGCCCCGGTTCGACTCAAACCCGCTGCGGACAAAAGCCTGAAACGGATTTTTGCCGAAATCGGCATTCCGGAACAAACACCCTTTATCCCGGATCCGTTTCAACTTCAGGCTCTGGAGGCGGTTCAGGAGGCAGACTGCCTGGTCACCGCTCCGACAGGCTCGGGAAAGACCTGGATTGCGGTTCAGGCCATTACCCGGATTTTTCAAAAAAAAGGCAAGGCGTGGTACGCCTCTCCCCTGAAAGCCCTGACCAATTCAAAATTCCAGGAATTCTCCGACATATTCGGTCCTGAAAATGTGGGTATTCTGACCGGTGACCGGAAAGAAAATGCCGATGCATCCATCATTGTCGGCACGACGGAAATCCTGAGAAACCAGCTCTATGATGCCATGCATCTGGGCGAAACCCTGAACACGGATTTTGTCATTCTGGATGAGGCGCATTTTCTGGGAGACGAAGAACGGGGGGTGGTCTGGGAAGAGACCATGATTTATCTGCCGCCACGGATCCCGCTGCTCATGCTCTCTGCCACCATTGGAAATGCGCATCAGATTGCGGACTGGCTGTCCACCATCCGATCAAGACCCTGCATCGTGATTGAGGAAACCAGAAGACCGGTCCCGCTCTATCCAATGGTGATCGATCCGTCCGGAATGCTGCTTCCCCTTCTGGGTTCCGTTGCGGTCAAGGAAAAAAGCCGGATGTCCAAAAAAGCCCGGGAACTGGCCAATTCCTCAAAAAGTCTGGCTTCGGGCCGTAAACTGCCGCCTTTTGGTGACATTCTTCACGTTCTGGAAACCTATAATCTGTTGCCGGCCATATTTTTTTTAAAATCCCGTTCAGACTGCGATTATGCCCTGAATTTGTGTGAGGACTATCCACTGGATGATCCGCAACACCGAAAACGGCTTCGGGAACGGGTCAGAGGCATCGTTCGTCAAAGCCCCCATATTGCCGGACACCGTCAACTGAAAAGCCTGCAGCATCTGGGGGTTGGATCCCATCACAGCGGCCAGCTCCCTGCATGGAAACTGGTGATCGAAACCCTGATGACCGAAGGCCTGCTGAAGGCGGTGTTTGCCACATCCACCGTGGCAGCAGGCGTCAATTTTCCAGCCAGAACCGTGGTATTTTTAAACACGGACCGGTTTAATGGCACGGAATTCATGCCACTCAGCCCGACAGAATTTCATCAGATGACCGGAAGGGCGGGGCGACGGGGAATGGATCAGGTCGGGTTTGCCGTGGGCGTTCCGGGCCGGTATCTGGACCCGTTTTTGTATGCCGAACTCGTCACGTCTGATCCATCGGATGTCGTCAGCCAGATCAAGATCAATTTTTCCATGACCCTGAACCTGCTGTTGTCCCATGAACCCGATCAAATCGAAGACATTTTGACACGCTCATTTGCCGCGTATTGTCTTGCCGAAATCCAGAAAAAGCTAAAGATGAAGAAAATCGCGTATGAAGCGCCGTCAATGCTCAACGACAGCTTTCAGGCGCATCTTCAATTTTTGCAGGAAACGCATTATGTATCAACAAACGGCGAGCTGACATCAGCCGGCCTGTGGGCGTCCCGGCTGCGGGTCGATCAACCGCTTCTGATCGCCGAAGGATTCCGGCATGGTGTTTTTCCAAATACCAATCCTGAGCTGCTGGCTGCCATGATGGCATTGTTTGCCACGGAACGTGACACCGGCGATGCGCTGAACCATCGAATCCTGCCGGAAAATCTGGTCCGGGCATTTCAATTGGTCAGACGCACCCTGCGTCCATTTATCGAAACCATGCGCCTTGCCGGATTCGAGACCCGGAAGCTGTCCATTGGTCCGGCAGCCGTGGTATATGCCTGGGCTTCGGGAATGGCATGGGAAGATGTCGTGACATTTTCGGAAAGTTCGGAAGGCGATCTGGTCATGCTGATGCTGCGAACCGCGGACAATCTGCGGCATGTTCATGCGTTGGGCCAGGCCTTTCCCGATGCCGCAAAAACAGCGATGGACGCCATCGATCTGCTGTTTCGGGAACCGGTTGTGCTGGATATCGGATAATACCCGGAACCGAAAAAACACGTCATGAACCTTTCTGAAGCGGATATTGAAAATGCCAAACATGCCCGATTAAGCGATCTGGCCATCGCAGCACCTGAAGCGGTTGAATTTGTTCTGGGCGACCTGTTCCATCGTCTTCACGACATCTCATACCATGATCTGGTCATCATGGCGGATGAAATCCAGTGGGCCGCATCCCGGGAAAAATCGTTCGGGCTGGCCGTTGCCAGCGGATTTACCCATCTTTTAGGCCATGTAGCCGATGATATGATCCTGGCCTATCAGGTTCAGATTCGAAAAGCCGGAATCCGGGGGCCGGCTTTGGGCAGGCTATTGGCTGAAAATCTGGTCCCGGTGATTCAAATTGGCGGAGAAACAAGCCTGGACCTGTTTCTGAACACCATGGACATTCTGATGCAAAAAGGGGCCTATGCCCTGTATGCGCCGATTGAAGCCCTGGCGTTTCTGTTTAAAAACCATGAAACAGATTCCGCCCATGCATTCATGGACCTGTTGAATACCGTCTTTTCACAGGATCTGACTTACAACCGGTGCCGGCATCTTAACCATATTCTGTCTGTTGCCGCAAAATCCATGAGTCCGGAAAAACGGATCTGTCAGATACAGGCCATGACGCGCGTTGCCCGTGCAAGCCTTGGACTGATCGATGGTTTTCTGGAAGGTCTTGACAAGGGCCTGAACCGTCTGAATGAACCGGCATTGACCACCTTTGTGTCTGCCGGGCTGGATCGATTTAAACAAAGCCAATCATCGGGCCAACGATTTTTATCTCTCGCATCCCGTTCTTCACAGGAAGAGCTGGACCGGCTTCAGGTTGCGGTCAGCCTGATTCAAATCCAATCACAACTGTCCCGCTATATCCGGGCCAGAACAGGACACGCCCTTTCCATAAAACCCCTGTCCGTGCTGTCAGACATCCATTTTGCAAATGCTCCCAGACCCGATGTGTGTTTTGATGGCCAGACCATTTATCTTCCGGATGAAATCAGCCGGTTTGAGACAAAACACCAGAATATTGAATTATATAAATGTCTGACACGGCTTGAGGTTGGGGTTCATGAATTTGGAAGCGATGCATTTGATCTGGAAAAAACCCTTGACCGGATACCTGGCCTGTCTGACCGATCTATGGAGATGGATCCGGCTATTCCGGATCTGGACCGATTTTTGAACCGGTTTTCCAATCCTGAACTGGCTGCGGATTTGTTCACCATCCTGGATCAGGGCCGAATCCGGTTGTTATGTGAATCCAGATATCCGGGACTGGTCAAAAAACTGACCCCGATGATGGTTCAGGAAATGGACCGGTTTCCGGTTTTGCATCAACCCGGCCAGGATTTATTGAAGGGGCTGTACTGCCGATTCGCATTGGGGATAAAACCCAATATTTTTCTGTCAGCTTTCCACCAAACACGAATAACAGAGCTGGCCGTTTGCTTTGAAAAAGAAATTGAAAAGGATTTGACTGTCGAGACAGTCGGCGTTTTTCTGGAAACCGTTTACCCCCGGATTGAAACAATGCTTCAGCATAACCAGATCAACCATGCGTCCTATCAGCGCTTCAATTTCCCCTGGGGCCGTCGGCTGTTTCCCAACCTGGTGCATCAGTGCCGGTATCATCAGGAACGCCTTGCCGAACAAATTCAATCCATCCTGGCAGACCATCAAATCCGTGTTTACCGCTCGACGATTCTCAATCAGATATCGGAAAAAGGTCAGCCGGATTCGGAATCCATCCTTTCCATCATCCATTCCGCTTATCAATCTCCTGACAACCCGATCGCAAGGATTCAAATCGATCGGATCGTCCAACAACTCTCCGATATGATGCATCCGTCATCTGAATCCATGCAGGTGGCGGAAGAAAACCGGACTGCGTGGTATCGGGAATGGGATTTCAATCTGGCGGACTATCTTCAGAATCATGTTCGGGTTGTCAACCGCGACATGAACGGGGGAAACGCGGATTTTTACAGGCAAACACGGGGTCGGCATTCCGGCCGCGTTCATCACATTCGCCGGGCATTTGAAATGCTCCAGCCCCAGGGAGTCGGACGACTGAGACCCTGGCGTGAGGGCGAAGAACTGGATTATCCGGCGCTAATGGATTTTATCACGGATCGGAAACTGGGGCAGCCGCCGTCGGATTGCCTCTATATCAAACGGATCAAAAACCAGCGGAGTGTGTCAGTTCTGCTACTGGTGGATTTATCCCGCTCCACTGCCAATCCGGCTGCCGGAAGCGGCATGAATTCGACAGCATCGGTTTTGGATGTGGAAAAGGAGGCCATTGTCCTGTTCTGCGAAGCATTGGATGCAGTTGGCGATGCCTTTGCCATTGCAGGATTTTCCGGAACCGGACGACTTTCGGTCGACTATTATCGAATCAAGGAATTTGAGGACATCCTGAATGACCGGGTTTATTGCCGGATCGGCGCCATGTCCTCTCAGCGCAGCACGCGAATGGGTGCTGCCATAAGACATGCAACCCGTCAACTGAATCAAACCCTGACCGCCGTCAAACTGATGATCATTCTCGGCGACGGTTTTCCAAATGATGTCGACTACAAACAGGGATACGCCATCGCAGATACCCACAAATCAATTCTGGAAGCCTTTTCCAGCCACATTCACGTCCACGCCATCACCGTTAATATGGTAGGAGACCCCCGGTTGGATGAACTGTACGGTGCAACTCACCATCACGTCATTTCCGATGTGACCGAGCTTCCGGACAAACTGATCCGGGTCTACCGCGCATTAACCCGTCAGTAGGGGTGTTTTTCGTTCGCTGGTAACCGTCATGCCGGACCTGATCCGACATCCAGTCCGATCGCGCAACCGGGTTCCGGCTGTTGACGGCAAACCGTAACGGATTATTTTTTATTTGTGACCCATAACAAAATGACGTAATAGATAAATGAGAAAAGAAATAACCATTTATTTCAGCCATAAGGAGAAAACGATGGAAGAGCATTCAGCCGCTGTAACCATGAAAGGCAATCCGTTGACCCTTTTGGGAAATATGCCCAAAGTTGGTCAGACCGCTCCTGATGCCGAACTGCTTGACAACAGCTTGGCACCGGTTCAGATCAGTTCATACAAAGGAAAGGTCATCATCATCTCATCTGTGCCATCTTTGGACACCCCGGTGTGTGATATCGAAACCCGGCGATTCAATACCGAGGCAGGCAGCCTGGGGCCTGATGTTGTCATTTTGACCATCAGCATGGATCTGCCGTTCGCGCAAAAACGATGGTGCGGTGCCGCCGGAATCGATCGCGTTGTCACGCTTTCCGATCACCGCAGCGCAGAATTCGGAAAGCTTTACGGCACACTGATTCAGGAACTCCGTCTTTTGGCCCGGGCTGTTTTTGTGGTTGACCGTGAGGGAATCGTTCAATATGTTCAATTGGTCAAGGAAATTGCACAGGAACCGGATTATGCCGGCGTTCTGGATGCTGCCAGACGCCTGATATGATGTCTGATCCGAACGGATTTTGGGAATTCATTCTGGAATGAAATTGAACCGGGGAGACTTTTATGCTGAGCTTTGCAGAAGAAATATATCTTTTGGCACTTGACGAGACAACAGGCAAACCCATGATCAGCCCCAGGAACATTGAAATGCAAAGCGCGCTGGTGGGTGCGATTCTGGGGGAACTTTCTTTTCTGAAACGGATCGATACAGATATCGATAAAATCTATCTTCTGGATGCGACGCCGACCGGAAGTCCAGTCCTGGATCATGCATTGTCCATGATCTCCGGATCAACGGAGCCCCAGTCAATTTCGTTCTGGATGAAAGAGTTGCTGGCAGACACCCGGTTTATTGAAAATCATGTTCTTCAGGCATTGATCAAAAAACAGATATTGAAACAGGAAGATAAAAAAATCCTCTGGGTCTTTCCCACCCGGCAGTATCCGGTGATTGACGGAAGAGAACTTCAGAATATCGAATCACGGCTTCGTGACCTGATATTAAGTGACAATATTCCGGAACCGAGGGAGACCGTGCTGGTCAGTCTGGTCGATGCCTGTGGATTTTTTCAGGAAATTCTCTCCCCCCGTGAATTCCAGCGGTCCCATGAACGAATCGCCCTGTTGGCCCGCATGGATGCCATTGGCAGGGCCGTAACCAATCTGATCCGGGTCATCAATAAGGCCTACATAATGATGCACATGGGATGAAGAAATGAATCACACAACACCTGACGAGCCATATGTATGACAGATATCTACTCCCAGGCGGATCTTCGCCAGCTCTGTGAACCCTGGCTATCCTCCATCCGGCCCAATCACCGGTTTAAAGTATATACGGATACGACGGATATTTTTCGAATTGAATATGGCGACATTCTGATGTTGAATGACGCTCCCTATCTCATCCGTCACAATGCAAAAGAAGGCCGGTTCGGACTGGATGACGAGGAAAAATTCTGGGTGAAACGGGCGATTGACCTGAAAAATGGGCAGACCAAAATCATCAAGCTGGTTTTTCATGAAAAATTCCTGGCAAAAATTGGGGACATCTCTTTTGAATGTTTTCGAAGCCCCAAAAAAGAGGAACGGATTCTGAATCTGGTTGCGGGACATCCAAATTTCATGCAGGGATTTTCCGTTCGGGATGACCACGGCAACAACGTTCGCGTTCTCGACATGATACAGGGGGAGTCCCTTGGAGCCCATATCCGGAATCTGATCCTGGATCACGAGCCCTATTTTCATGAACAATTCCCACCAATTCTTGACAACTATCTGGTCTGTATCGAAGCGATTCAATTTCTGCATGATCATGGTGAAAAACATGGCGATATCCGCCGCGACCATATTCTGGTCGATCGGGAAACCGGCAAGTATCGCTGGATCGACTTCGACTACAATTTTCGTCATCGGGAAAACATGTTTGGTTATGATCTGTTCGGTCTTGGAAATGTGTTGATGTACCTGGTGGGAAAGGGGGATGTGCTGATTCAGGACCTGCATGCCCAAAACCGGCCGGCCTTCGATAAATTGGTTCCGAACGACGTCAATATTATTTTCAATAACCGGGTCGCCAATCTGAAAAAAATATATCCCTATATTCCGGAGTCTCTGAACCGGATTATGATGAATTTTTCAAAAGGTGTAACGGTTTATTATGACAATACGGTTCAGCTTTTGGAAGATCTGAAGGACGTCAAAAACAACCTGTAAAGGAGATCATCATGGATCAGAACGTAAACCGAAACATCCTGATTGCGGTCGATCCGTCTGAAAACGCCCGCCAGGCTGTCGTGTATGTGGGCCGGTTGCTGGGAGGACTCGATGGTGGATTCCGGGTAACCGTCCTGCATGTAATTGTTGAACCGGAAAGCGATTTTTTTGAGACACCTGAGGAAAAGGAAACCTGGTTTCTCAACCATACCCGGCAAGTGGGACAGATGCTGGCAGAATACCGGCAACTTCTGATTGACCACGGGTTTGCCCCTGAACATGTTTCCATTCACACACCTGTGCGATATTGCCCCTCCATGGCCGAATGCATCATTGCAGAGCAGGAAATACTGGAATATGGAACCATCGTGGTCGGCAGAAAGGGAATGTCCCGAAAAGAGGAAGTCCTCTTTGGGAGTGTATCCAGCAAGCTGGTGAAGATTGCCCGCGACTGTGCCATATGGGTCATTGAATGACCGTTTTATTTCCGAACCTCGATGAACTGAATATAGGCAGTCGCATGTTCTCCGGTGTTGTCAGAATCATTCATGATGGCCAAAGAAGCCTTAGCCGGCGGATTTTCACCAAAGGCCTTTCCATAATCTTCCCTCATATTCACGGTCTCATCCACCCATCGGCCAACTTTTTTTGATCCGGACTCCAGAGGAATCATGATGGAACGATCCGTATATGGGCTGAAAACCGGTTCGGTTTCCTCATCGCGGTTGGCCCAGATGTAATTCAGGCTGCTATGGGGCGGATACCTGCCGTAAATAGCCTTTGCAAGGCCATACGAGATCCTCTGACCCACAGATGCGTTTTCCGGTGCGTATTCAAACATCACATACACGCGGAGGGGGTAGTCATCTCCGGATTTCTGACGGTAATCGCCTTTGCTGTACACCCGATCCACCTTCCAACGCCAGTGAAGTGTCGAATATGATGAAATATCAAAGGTCTGCCTGTATACCAGAGCCGAAGCGCCGTCATTGCTGTCAGCTACCAGAACGGTTGTATCATCCTGCTTTTCGATGAAATAGGTGGTGTGACGGCTGATTTCAGGAAAAATCAACGGTTCCCAGTTCGCGAGGTCTGCAAAATCTTCCCGGAATAAAATCTCATCTTCCGCGTAAAGCGTTACAGCAAATATCAGACAGAATATCACCAGAACGGGGTGCCGGATTCGCATCATGGGCATAAACGCAGTCATCTTGTTTTTTATCCTTACCGTTTATTGTGAATCGACCGTTTTCTCTGAGTCAATCTGCTGTGGTTATGAATGGCCTTTCTGTAAAACAATGCCAGGCGCGCAGGCGATACCCCAAACCCGAAGCCGGCGACAATCAGTTGATTGATCAGGGTTGTCCGCCAAAATCCCAGATGCATCCATCGCCTTGCCGATGTGGTGACACATCTGTTCAAGGTAACGATACGGTTTCTCCAACTCAAACGCCTTACCAGTTCAAAATCTTCCATAATGGGAAAATTGGCAAAGCCACCCAGTCTGATAAAGGTGTCTCTTAACAGAAAAAGGGCCTGGTCGCCGTATGGGAGTTGCAGAAAGCGTGACCGAAGATTTGCCGCGACTTCCACCATTCGGAACGTGATGCCTTCTCCATCGATGCCCAGTGAATAGGCACCGGCAGCGGCAGTAGGCAAACGCAGTGCCTGAATGATATCGGCAGAAAAACCTTCCGGCAGATTCGTATCCGCATGAAGAAACAACAGGATTGAGCCCCGTGCAGCCAGTGCCGCAGCATTCATTTGCGCGCCGCGCCCATAGGGCAGGTTCACAGTTCGGGCGCCTGCCTGCCGCGCGCGTGACACGGTTTTGTCACGACTGCCGCCATCGGCCACAATCACTTCGGTTGCATGCGGCAGAATTCGCTGCACGGTTTCTGAAATAATGAATTCTTCATTCAAGGTCGGAATGATCACGGATATGGTTTCCGAAACAGTGTCTTGTGAAAATATCCGGTCACAGACATGGATATCCTTTGGGTGATCCACATCGGATAGTGTTTCGAGTTTGAACACCCGCAACCCGTGTGCACCGGCAATTTTCCAGGTACGGGAAAAAACCGTGTCCCTCCCCCACGCGATGTCATCAAACAAAAAAGGAGCCGGCGCGTTGAGTCCGATCAGATAATAACCACCGTCAGTGGCCGGCCCGATGACAAGATCCCGATCATTCAGCGCTTCAAATGCCCTGATCAACAAATTTGCCGTGATATCGGGGCAGTCACTGCCAATCAATACGGCCCGATCGACACCGGTACGAAACGCATCATCAAATGCACGGGCCATCCGTTGCCCCAGATTGCCTTCACCCTGAGATACATAGTGGAGGTCGGCGCCAAGCCACTTTCGCAAATCCCGGTGCTTGCCGCCTTCAAAACGCACCTCGATTGTCGCCGGTTTCATGGCAGAGACGCATCGTCCCTGCAGCACCGCATGCCCGGTCATGACCTCCTGAAGTTTGGCAGCTCCCTCGGGCCCCAGGGCCGGAATCAACCGCGTCTTGGTTTTTCCAGGAACCGGATAACGGGTGAAAATGATCAGTCGCCAGGGGGATTTGCTGAGATGGATCATGGCGGCTTATCCGTGTAATTCCCAAGCCCTGGCAGCCTTTCGGGTCTGAAGATTGATTTCAAGTTTTTCAAGGGCCAGCTTGATCGCGTCTTTGGCTTTTTCGGAATGGCTCAGATAATTGATAAAATAGGCACGGATCTCATCCGGCCGGTAAATACCGGCCGATGGAACGATCGCTGTGATGAGTCTTTCATGCAGAAGCGGATGAAAGGTCTCGATTTTTGTGATATTGGCCGTATACCAGTCCCAAAGCAGGGGAATTGCTGTCGGGTTGGTTGACATGGACACAATGGGAATAAACTGATTTCGGGCCGGAACCTGATGGATGACATAGTCCAGAGCTTTTGCAATGACCGCTTTCTCCGAAAACCCTCCCAGCGCAACCAGAACATTGACGCGCTCCTGCTCGCTGCCAGATTCACGATACCGCTTTTCCAGCCACTCAAAAGCCTGCTGACCGTCTGTCAGGGCACCGATCTGCATCACGCTTTTTAAAATATCCGGGCTGACGGCATCCCCCGCTTTCAGGCGCGCAAACTGACGCCGGCCAAAATCGGTTGCGGCCGGAGATCCGATCAAGGCTGCCTGCCACAGAACCTGATCCCGCAGCATGGCTCGGGTATAGGCTTCGTCCGGATGCGGTGCGTACCCGATCTGATCCAGAATGGATTCAAGCCGCGGGATTGCCGCATCGGACATGTGTCGGCGACGGTCTTCCAGCACCAGCCAGAAATGGAAAAGCGTATCGGCGATACTGACAAGCGGTAAAAATGCGTCTTCGTCCTCAAAATGGCGCAGAAATTCCAGATAGGCTTCCAGGCTCGCATCGCCCCGGGTCAGCAATGCGGAAAAATCCGCGTGCAGTCCCCAACGGTCTTCCGGGGAAAACGTTTTGTTCCGGATGGCAGTTCCAAGTGCTTTCAGATTCGATGGGTCCTGATATCTGACGCGATAGCAACCTGTTTGACCCGCATTGATTTTATAAACTGCCGTATCTTCAGGCAGGTCGAATGTCTGACGGGGTTGATCCAAAACCATATTCAGATGGGTGGATTTTCCGGAACTTGAAAGAGCCGCTATCGTTACCGGTACGATCCAGGTCTGATCAGAATCGTTTGGAAGATACGTGAATCGATGTTGTGCGATGATCAGCATCCGGCCTTCACGATGCGCCTCCAGCAGCGGAAACCCGGGCTGCTCGATCCAGCTTTTCATGATTCGGGTGACCGGCAGTTTCGAAGCCGTTTCCAAAGCTTGCCAGAGATCATCGCTTGCGGCGCACGCATAGGCATGCATTTTTAAGTACTGCTGAAGGCCGTCCTGGAAATGGTGCTCTCCGATATACCCGTGAATCTGCCGGAGAATGCTCCCGCCCTTGCTGTAGATAATCGGCGCGGTGCTGGCATTGATGACGACGTGTTCTCCGCCGGGAATTTCGATGGGAAAATTTTCAATCAGGGCGTCCCGGGACATGGCGACCGCAGTCTGGCCATAAAGAAACTGATCCCAGATGCCCCAGTCAGGGTGATAATGATCCACGATGCCGTAACCGAAGTACGTGGCAAAGCTTTCATTCAGCCACAGATATTTCCAGTCCGACGGGGTGACCAGATTGCCGAACCATTGATGGACGATTTCATGCGCGATGATTTCACAGATTCTGCCCTCCCCGGATTTCGACGTGATGCCCGGATACCGTAACAGCAGGTTCTCCCGAAAAGTGATGGCCCCCCAGTTCTCCATCGCACCAAAAGCAAAATCCGGAATGGCGATCAGATCCAGCTTGGAAAACGGATAGGCAATGCCGAAATATTTTTCGCAGAATTCCAGCGCATCGCACCCGAAATCCAGGCCAAAGCCGGCATAAGGCGCCATTCCCGGCAGTGTCAGGACACTGACCCGCTTTTCACCCGCTTTCTGAAACCGTTTAAAATCACCCACGCCCCAAAAAACCAGGTAGGTGGACATTTTGGGCGTTGTTTCAAACACGAACCGCTGACGGCCATCACCCAGGGCCTGAAGCGTTTTGACGGCAGCATTGGAAACAGCGAACAGTCCCGCATTTACAATGATTTCAATGTCGAACGTGGCTTTCCGGGCCGGGTGGTCCACACATGGAAACGCCCGCCGTGCATCGCTTTCCTGAAACTGGGTGACAGCCACAAATTGGCGGCGGCCCTCTTGAACAAAGCTGCTGCGGTAAAATCCGGCCATGCTGTCATTGATCTGCCCCTGGTAGGTGATGACCAGCACGAATTGCCCGCAGATAGCCTCGGGCAATCGAATTTTCAGCGCCTCTTTTTTTAAATCCAGAGACAGCAGACACGGTACAATCGCCGCCGCACGCCTGACCCCGCAGGTTGTCACGGTCAGATCGATCGCATTCAACGCGATCTCATCGACGGAAAATTCGGTTTCAAGTGTAATCTCCGCGGTTCCGGAAAACTGGAATCGCTCCAGATCCGGCTCCAATGTAATCCTGTAGTGAGTTGGATGAATACCCGACATGAATACCTCTCTTGATTTAAAAACTGAACAACTGTTCCATTTTCGAGATCAACGGCGTGACCCGCCGAAAATACCGCCCAGCACACCCCTCAGAATCTGCCTTCCGATCTGACTGCCAACGGTTCGCACGGCCTGCTTGGCCATCGTCTCCACCAACCCCTGGCGCCGGCTGGTTCCCCAAAACATGTCGCTGAACATCCCCTTGCCCGCCTCAGCTTCAGTCCTTGGCTTTTCCTGATTGGCGCGTGTTTCATTCGCTGGGGCAGACGCGGCTTTCCGGCTCAGTATCTCGTAAGCAGACTCGCGGTTCATGGGAGCGTCATACTTGCTGCCGACAGGGCTTCGACGCCGAACCATCGCCCGCTCCTCGGATGTGATCGCTCCCATCCGACACCGGGGGGGACAGATCAGGGTATGTTCCACGGGCATGGGAATGCCCTTGCCCTGAAGCATGGAAACCAGTGCCTCACCAACTCCCAGTTGACCGATGATCCTGGCCACGTCAAGCCCGGGGTTGGCTGCAAAGGTCTCGGCAGCGGTGCGGACCGCCTTCTGGTCACGCGGTGTATAGGCGCGCAGCCCGTGCTGGATGCGGTTGCCCAACTGCCCGAGAATATCGTTGGGCACATCATCCGGATACTGGGAGCAGAAATACACCCCTACTCCCTTGGACCGGATGATCCGGATGACCTGTTCCACCCGCTGGCGAAGCGCGGGCGGTGCATCATTGAAAAGCAGGTGCGCTTCGTCGAAAAAAAATACCAGCCTGGGCTTGTCGAGGTCACCCACTTCATCCAGATTCTCGAACAGCTCTGACAAAAGCCAGAGTAGAAAACTCGAATACAGCCGCGGCTTCAGTATCAACTGATCGGCGGTCAGAATGTTGATCACACCACGGCCATTCAGATCCGTACGCATGAGATCCCCGAATTCCAATGCCGGCTCGCCAAAAAAGACCTCTCCGCCTTCCCGCCCTATCGTCAACAAAGCGCGCTGGATTGCCGCGATGGACTGGGCGCTGACCAGGCCGTACCGGGTCGAAATATCCTTCCGGTTTTCAGCGACAAACCCGAGAAGCGCACGCAGATCATCAAGGTCGAGAAGCAGAAGCCCCTGTTCGTCGGCCAGCTTGAAAATGATTTCAAGAACACCGGCCTGGATGTCGTTGATCTCGAGCATGCGACCGAGAAGGCTCGGGCCGATCTCACTGATGGTCGTCCGTACCGGATGGCCGGTCCTGCCATAAATATCCCAGAACAGCACCGGACTGGACTCATTCGTGTAATCCTCGATGCCGATCTGATCGACCCGCTGTCTGATTTTCTCATTTAAAACACCCGCCATCGCCAGGCCTGCGACATCCCCTTTGACATCCGACATAAACACCGGCACTCCCATACGCGAAAAGCCTTCCGCCAGAACCATCAGTGAAATGGTTTTTCCGGTACCCGTGGCGCCAGCGATGAGACCATGACGGTTACCGTATTTGGCGAGCAAGTGGACGGGCTGATTGCCCTTGCCGATCAATATCTGGTTCACACGAAACCTCCTTTTCTGATTCCGGTTTACTGCGAATATATGAAAGCAACACACTCACCATCTCAGCAAATCCGACGCCTCCGTCACTTCTGGTAATCCACCCGGGTTCATGAGTCAGTTTTCCTTTGAAATGCCGTATATTGGCCACACCGACTCCGTATAAAAAATACGCAAACATGGGGCAATCGTTTGGAGAATCACCGGAAAAAACAACCTGATCCCGAATATCATCCAGGCGAATGCCATACTCCTCCTGAAAAAATACCTGTGCCATTTTCAGTTTGTCGTATTCTCCAAACCATCCATTCACATGAATCGAGCTGATTTTGGCCTGGGCGCCGGCAGATTCAAACAGGTGCACAATCCTGGTCACCGTATCAAAGGACAGCGGCGGAATGACATCTTCACAAAAATCGATGGCCAGATCCGCCTCGCGATATGCCTGATCCGCAGAAATCCGGGCATCCGGAATCTGTTTTAGAATTGTCTTTTTCAATTTTTCCAGCCTGATTCGGTCGGCTTCCCGCTGAAGATCCGTTTTCCAGTATCGCCTGATCATTTTTTGAACAGCGCTGTTGTATCGAAAATAAAACGCGCCATTTTCACCGATCACGCCATCCACCGGCCACATTCGGGCGATGTGATCACACCACCCCGCAGGACGCCCTGTCACGGGTATGACATGGATGCCATTTGACTGAAGCCGCTCCATGGCCTCAAATACACACCACGGAAGCCGTCCCTGACAGGTCAGGGTATCATCGATATCTGTCAGAACAAATTTGATCTTTGGTTTGGACGATTCAGGAAACTGCTCGAAGGGAAGCATCGTGCCTCCATAAAGTGAATGATCAAATCCGATGATCAGCAGGAATCAGGAGTCAGGAGTCAGGTTTTGATAACCCTGCATCCCATACCCGATACCCCACAATTCCCACTTTCACGATAATACCGTCAATGAATAGGATCGGATTCGCATGATCGGGTAGTAGGAATCTTTGGCCTTTTTCAGATTGGGCACAGCCATGTCGCTTTCTTTATTGATATAGGTAAACCCATCAAAAAGGGTCTGGGCACATAACCGATCAAAAAATTGATAAAGCCCCTTGTAGCGCGCGAATGCTTTTTCGAAATGGAGCACACCCATTTCCTTTGTCAGACGGGCACCAATCCCAAATGCACTGATCTCACCGTCAATACGTGCCAAAAGTCCCCTGGAATCATAGCGATCCAATTCCATGATCGTGTTGATGACCGCCTGTTTTTCGCAGGCCAGATTGCTGTCACCCGTCATGTCACAGTCGTTTTCCAGACACCATTCTTCCATAAACGCCTGGCATTCGGTTAAATGGCCGGATTTCAGCGGTTCGATTTGTACCCGATCGGCATTCAAAAATTCCCTTTTGAACTGACTGATCAGATTCCGTTTCCGGGCGTATTTCCGTCCGGTCAGATTGGCCAGATCGTCCTTGTAATAGACATAATCCGCATATTCTGGCTGATCCGCAACCAGAAACCGGGATGAAATCCGATCGGTTCCAAACGTATCAATATAGTCCTGCGTGACGAACCAGTATGAGGAAAATCCCAGCAATCCGGCCAGCTCATGCAGTCTTTCAGGCGGATACAACGTATCGCCGGAAACAGGCAGTATCAGGTGACGCTTGTCTTTCTGTGTGTTGAATTCCGCGGCAATCATCAGAACACCGTCAATTATTGCCGCGCAAGGATGATATTCCGTGTTTCTCCAGGACAATAGAGACGGCAATCCGTAAATACAGAGCCTGTGGGATTGATTGTTAAAAAACGGTTTCAGTCGAAGATAGTCGTCTGGCGTGATGGGTTTCAGGTTGATCATGGAATGAATGTTGATTATCTTTCAATTGCTGAATTTGTTTTCAGTCGACTTCTATAGATCATCGGAATGGCATCAGCAAACTGGATGAATCCGATTTTTTGATAAAACGAACAGGAACCTTTTTCGGCAATGAGCCCAATCCAGGTGATGCCGTCTGATTGAAGCCGTTCTATGATCCGTGTGATGATTTCAGTACCGATACCGGTGTTCCGATGATCCGTTCGGACGGTGACATCCTGGATATAGGCGTCACTGGTCCGGTCGCTGATGGCTCGTCCCATTGCAATCACTTCCTGCGCATCCGTAACCGCCACCAAAAAACAGTGGCTGTTGGCAATCAATTTCTTTAAAAGCGCATGGGTGTCAACCGTGTCGTTCCACCAGCCTTCGTTTTGATAAAGTAGTACGATCTGACTCAGAAGTGAAGACGTTTCAAGGTTCGGCCGGGATGATTCCATTGCCAGGATATCGGAATGAAGGAAATGAAACTGCATGGGAAAGACTTAAAACGATGCGCCAGCAGGGATAAAGGAGACCTTGTTTCTGCCATTCTCTTTGGATTGATACATGGCTTTGTCAGCTCGATAAACCAGATCCGTCATTTCTTCGCCGGAAAGATAATCCGTAATGCCGATACTCAGGCTCATATGCACAATCATTTTCGTGTCGATGACAAATTCCTCTGCTTCGACAGCAGATCGAATTCTGTTGGCAACGATACCGGCCTCCACGCCGTTTGTGCTGGGAAGGATTGCGACAAATTCCTCGCCACCATAGCGGTATGCGGAATCCATTGCCCGCAGACACAGCTTGATCAACTGCCCGATCTTTGTCAGAGCCCTGTCACCTGCGATGTGACCGTACTGGTCATTATAGTTTTTAAAAAAATCGATATCCATCATCAGAAGTGACAGGGGATAATGGTATCGGCTGGAACGCTCGATTTCAAGTTTAAGTTGATGATAAAAATGCCTTGAATTAAAGAGTCGGGTCAATTCATCTGTAATGGCCATCAACTGAAGCCGTTCCATGATCCGATCCCGCTCGGCACGCGTTTTTCGTTCTCTGATGACCCGATTGACACGAAGAAGCAGTTCCGGATAGCGGATCGGTTTGATGACAAAGTCGCTGGCGCCTTTTCCGATCGCCAACTCGTAGGAATAATCGCCACCGAACCCGGTCATCACCATCACGTCGATATCAAAATATTTTTTAATCAGATCGGTAAGTTCCAACCCATCCATGCCCGGCATCATGATGTCGGTGATGACAATCTGAATATTTTGGCCCTTCAAAATGTCAAGCGCATCTTCCGCGTTGGACGCCATGAAACAGGGATATCCGGAAAGCCGGAAAAAGTCCGTCATGGATGATCGAACAGATGCATCATCGTCCACGACAAGAATGGTGTTGTCTATTTCCGAATCATTTCTGTCTGGGGTGTCTTCGACTACTGGCGTCAATACCGATGTTGACATAATGGAAGTCTATCTGATAAAAATTGATTAACATTACAGATAATGGCTTTGGAAAAGCCACAGTTTCTGAAAGTCTCTATTATTTTTACATTATCCGGAAAGGATTATGGTGTCAACCGACTTTTCATTATGTCCTATCAAATCAACTCTATTCGAAATTTCAGTATCATTGCGCATATCGATCACGGCAAATCCACGCTGTCCGACCGCCTGATTCAGGCCACCCATATCATTGCCGACCGGGATTTCAAAGATCAGATTCTGGATTCCATGGATATCGAGCGGGAGCGGGGTATCACGATTAAGAGTCAGACCGTCTGCCTGCCCTATGTCGCCCGGGACGGTCACACTTATCATCTCAATCTGATCGATACGCCCGGTCATGTCGATTTTACTTATGAAGTGTCGCGGGCACTGGCATCATGCGAGGGAGCGCTGCTTTTGATCGATGCCAGCCAGGGTGTCGAGGCGCAAACCCTGGCCAATCTCTATCTGGCCTTGGAACACAATCTGGAGATCATTCCGGTCATCAACAAAATCGATTTGCCATCCGCTGACATTGACCGGATTAAAAAACAGATCGAGAACGATCTGGGGCTGGATTCATCTTTGGCGATACTGGCTTCGGCCAAAGCGGGAATTGGGATCGAGGATGTCCTTGAAAGCACAATTAAACGGCTTCCACCACCTTCCGGAAATTCGGATGAACCCCTAAAAGCCCTGATTTTTGACAGTCATTATGACCCGTTTCGCGGGACCGTCGTTCATTTCCGAATCTTTGAGGGAACACTGAAAACCGGCGACACAGTCCGGTTCATGTGGAACAATTCCAGTTACAAGGTCGAGGAAATCGGGATATTCCAGATCAAACGCATTCCCCGGAATCAACTTTCCGCAGGCGAAGTGGGATATCTGATTGCCGGAATCAAAACAGTTCAGGATACCCGATGCGGTGATACGATTACCCATGCAAACCGTCCCTGCACCCAGGCCATGCCTGGTTTCAAGCTGGCTAAACCGGTGGTGTTCTCTTCCATTTATCCGGTCGCATCAGATGATTACGCCGAATTGGCCGATGCCCTGGATAAGCTGCATTTAAACGATGCGTCTCTCGTTTATGAAAAGGATTCATCCGCAGCACTGGGATTTGGATTCCGGTGCGGATTTCTGGGTCTTCTTCATCTGGAAGTGGTTCAGGAAAGACTGGAGAGAGAATATGACCTGTCACTCATTCTGACAGCGCCATCTGTCCAGTATCAACTGGTGATGAATGACGGCTCGACCCAGATCATCGACAATCCGGCTCTGTATCCGGACCCCACCCTGATCGAACTGACCCGGGAGCCCTTTATCCGTGCCACCATCATTGTTCCCGAACGGTATATGGGCGCGGTCATGAAACTGTGTCTGGATCGAAGAGGCATCAGTACCAACTATCAATATCTGACCAGCAACCGCCTGGAAATGTTTTTTGAACTGCCGCTTTCTGAAGTGATCTATGATTTTTATGACAAATTGAAATCAGTCACTCAGGGGTATGGCTCATTTGATTACGAAATTATGGATTTTCGGGAAACCAGCCTGGCCAAACTGGATATTCTGATCAATGGCGATCGGGTGGATGCCCTGTCCCAGCTTGTTCACAAGGACAGAGCCTATGAGCGGGGCCGCATTGCATGTGAAAAACTGAAAGAAGAGATTCCGCGCCAGATGTTCAAGATCGCGATTCAGGGGGCAATCGGGGGGACCATCATTTCCAGAAGCACGGTTTCGGCCTTTCGAAAAGATGTCACCGCAAAATGCTATGGCGGGGATATCACCCGGAAACGCAAGCTTCTTGAAAAACAGAAAAAAGGTAAGAAGCGAATGAAAATGGTCGGCCAGGTCATGATTCCACAGTCGGCGTTTCTGGCGGTTCTGAAAACGGACTCGGAATAACCATTGTGACGCGCTGTTCGTCTCCCGTCGGTCGTGAATCCATCCCGGCATTTGAATATTGGCGACGAACGACGGTTTTTCACGGTAAAGGAGAATTGATTCATTGGGAAAAACAGTAGCGGAAAAAATATTTGATGCCCATCAGGTGGATCATCCATATGATGATGTTTATGTTCTGAATCTGGATGCGGTGTTCTGTCATGAGATCACCACACCAATCGCCATTGATGATCTGATTTCGCGGGGTAAGGACCGGGTGTTTGACCCCGGCCGAATCAAAGCGGTGATCGACCATGTGTCGCCTGCCAAGGATTCCAAAACCGCGGTACAGGGAAAAATCATCCGCGATTGGGCCAGACGCCATCAGATCACCGATTTTTTTGATATCGGCAGAAATGGCGTTTGTCATGCCCTGTTTCCGGAAAAGGGTTTTGTCAGGCCAGGATACACCATCATCATGGGCGATTCACATACCTGTACGTATGGCGCGTTTGGCGCGTTTGCCGCCGGTGTCGGGACCACGGATCTGGAGGTTGGCATCCTGAAGGGGGTCTGCGCGTTTCGGTATCCCAAAACCATTCGAATCAATATCACAGGCATGCTTCCCAAAGGGGTGTATGCCAAGGATGTCATTCTGTCCATCATCGGCAGAATCGGGGTCAACGGCGCCACAAACCATGTGATTGAATTCAGCGGGCCGGTGGTCGAATCAATGACCATGGACGCCAGAATGACGCTGTGCAACATGGCGGTTGAGGCCGGTGCGACCTGCGGTATCTGTTATCCGGACCAGACCACGCTGGATTATCTGTGGCCATTTATTGAAACGGATTATCCGGACCGCAAGACGGCATTAAAAGCATTTCTGACCGTTCACCCGGATCCGGATGCAATATACGAACAGATCATTGAGCACGACATCTCTCATCTTTCGCCGTTGGCCACATTCGGATACAAACCGGATCAGGTCAGACCCATCAACGAGATGACCGATATTTCAGTCGATCAGGTCTATATTGGTTCATGCACAAACGGCAGGCTGGAGGATCTTCGGATTGCCGCTGATATTTTAAAGGGAAAAACCATCCACTCCCGGGTCCGCGGAATTGTCTCACCGGCGACACCATTAATCTTTCAGCAGGCCATGGATGAGGGAATTCTGAATGGCTTCATGGCTGCCGGATTTTGTGTCACCAATCCCACGTGCGGTGCCTGTCTGGGCATGAGCAACGGCATCCTGGCGCCGAATGAGATCTGTGCATCGACCACCAACCGCAATTTCAGCGGTCGGATGGGAAAAGGCGGCATGGTTCATCTGATGAGCCCGGCCTCGGCTGCAGCGACCGCAATTGCCGGACATTTAGAATCCGCAAATAACGGATGAAAGACGGGAGAAGATGAGATGAAAAACTTCAATGGCCAGATTCTGTTTCTGGACCGAGATGATATCAATACCGATGAAATCATTCCGGCAAAATATCTGACGGAGTCAAAACGGGATGCCCTGAAACCCTTTCTGCTGGAAGATATGGCCTTGAGCGGGTTCTTGCCGGAGCGGGATATTCCCGGTAAACAGGTCATCATCTCCCGATCCAATTTAGGATGCGGCTCATCCCGGGAACATGCGCCATGGGCGCTGGACGTCAATGGCATTCATCTGGTCATCGCCGAAAGTTTTGCGCGCATTTTTAAACAGAACATGTTTAACTGTGGCATGATGGCGGTTGAATTGCCAAAGGGCACAATCGATGATCTGTTTCAAAAATGTCATGGGAAACCGGCTCAAATCGAAACCGATATCGATCATGCCCGCTTTAATGTTGTCAGCCCGAATTTGACATGGACGGTATCCTTTGTCATTTCTGAATTTGAAGAGGCCCTTGTCAGGGCCGGCGGATGGGTCAATTATGCGGATGCTGCTTATTGAGTCTTTCAGTACTTGAAACTATCACAACACACTCATCCACAGCTTTCCAGGTAACGGTTCCGGGTGCGTTATGGGTCAGAGGTCAGAGGTCAGAGGTCAGAGGTCAGAGGTCGGAGGCCAGAGATCAGACTTCTGATTTCTGTCTTCTGTCTTCTGATTTCTGCTGCCTGCTGCCTTCCCAAAATCCTTATCTTGGAAGCCATACAAAGAACGGAGAAAAATATGTCCATTTCGCGTATAACGGCTATCGCACTGATGATGATGATGATTGTAATGGGGTCTGCTCCGGTTCGTGCTGAAGGACCCATGAACTCACTTCGAAAACCGATTGAAGATATCACAAAAATTTTGCAGAGCTCAAAGCCCCAGACGGTGGATGAAAAGCAGGCGCAACGGGATAAAATTTTCGTCATTACCCGTCAGATATTTGATTTCGTGGAAATGGGCAAGCGGTCACTGGCCCGCAACTGGAAAAATTTTACACCCGAGCAGCGAAAAAACTTTTCCGATGTGTTTGCAGATCACCTGAACAACACGTACATGGATAAAATTCAGAGTGAGTATCAGGATGAGACCGTTGAGTTTTTATCAGAAGAAAAAGTTTCCGATGACAAGGCGCTGGTGAAAAGCATTATCAAGCGCCGGACCGTGAATGTTCCGGTTGACTACAGTGTTCTGTTGTCGAACAATGTGTGGCGGGTTTATGATGTCAATATTGAAGGCGTCAGTCTGATCAAAAATTACCGGACCCAGTTTGATGAAATTCTGTCCAAGGAGACACCCGATCAACTGATTGACCGGTTGCGGAAAAAAACAGCATTATAGCCTTCAAGATTAAAATTTTGAGTGCGTTATAGACACACCCCCATATTTTGATAAGGATATATCCCATGCATCGCTTCTTCTTTCATTTGATGGTTGTCTGCCTTTGGCTTGTTTCAGCCAATTCGGCATGGTCCGCATCTCTGGATAGAAATGCCGGTAATTCGAAAGAGCTGCCGGCAGCATCTCAAATGGACCCGTATCAGGATGACAATCTGGATTTTCTGGATGAGGAAATTGATGAGAAACCATCTCCCCGGGTCGCTGATCCCCTGGAGCCCTGGAACCGCGCCATGTTTGAATTCAATGACCGGTTCTATTTCTGGGTACTGAAACCCGTTTCGCTGGGATACCGGAATATCGTTCCAGAGATCGTTCGAATCGGCGTTCAGAATTTCTTTACGAATCTGGCCGGCCCCATTCGAATCGTCAACTGCTTTCTGCAGGGGAAAATGGAATCCTCTGCCAACGAAATGGCCCGGTTTGTCTACAACACCACGTTTGGTGTTCTGGGCTTTGGAAATCCGGCCAAAGACAACCCGGCTCTCAATCCGTCGCCGGAAGATATGGGGCAAACCCTGGCAGTCTTCGGGCTTGGAGATGGTTTTTTTATCATCTGGCCGTTTCTGGGACCATCCACCTTGCGAGACACCGTTGGCATGGGCGTGGATGGCTTTATGAATCCGATTTACTATATCGATGACGCAGCCGCCAGTGTTGGTATCAAAGCAGTGGACATTGTCAATTCCACGTCATTTCGCATCGGTGATTACGAAGCACTTAAAGACTCTGCCATCGAACCCTATCAGTCGTTCAAAAATGTTTATATGCAGTTTCGGGAAAAACGCATCAATGATCAGCATTGATGCGTGAAATCACGGGATGCTGAAGTCCGACATATTGCATGCCGGACGTACTCATGTTTCACCACCCGCATGCGCTCATGATTTACGATTGTCGCTTACAGGAGGCGTTTGCCTTGATTGACTCAAATCGTTCCAGACTTCCGGATACCGGTGTATCCATTTTTTCCCAGATGACGGCTTTGGCCAATTTGCATCAGGCCATCAATCTCAGTCAGGGGTTTCCGGATTTTCCGGTTGATCCCTGGCTGATTGATCGGGTAAATCACCATATGAATGCAGGCATGAATCAGTATGCCCCCATGCAGGGAGTCATGGCCCTTCGGGAACGGATTGCGGAAAAAGTCCGATCGGCCTATCAGGCGGCATATGATCCGGCAACCGAAATCACGGTCACATCCGGCGCCACAGAAGCGGTGTTCTGTGCCATTACCGCGTCACTGCAGCCCGACGATGAAGCCATTGTGATCGAGCCGGCCTATGATGCCTATGTTCCGGCGATTCGGCTGAGCCATGCCATTCCCCGCTTTTCCGCCATGCGCTTTCCGGATTACCGGATTGACTGGGATCAGGTTCAGAATCTGGTGACTGACAGAACCCGGCTGATCATTCTCAATTCGCCCCACAATCCGACCGGGTCCATTCTGAATGCCGACGACATCGAATCCCTCAGACAGATTGTATGCAACACCCCTATCCTGATTGTCAGTGACGAAGTGTATGAACACATCATCTATGATGGACAGATCCATCATAGCCTGTCCCGCTATCCGGACCTGGCTGAACGCAGTTTTGTCATCAGTTCCTTTGGCAAAACCTATCATGCCACCGGTTGGAAAATCGGCTATTGCCTTGCGCCTGCCCGACTCTCGCAGGAATTTCAGAAAATTCATCAGTTTGTGATATTTTCCTCCAATACACCGGTTCAATATGCGCTGGCCGATATGCTGGAACGTCCGGAAACCTGGATGGGCTTATCTGAATTTTATCAGAAAAAACGGGATACATTTCATGGCCTGATCCAGAACAGCCGATTCACCATTCTGCCCTGCAGTGGAACGTATTTTCAGATGCTTGACTACAGTTCCATTTCATCCGAACCGGATCAGGTATTTGCCAGAAAAATGACAATCGACCATGGTGTGGCCGCCATTCCCCCATCAGCCTTTTATTCAAATGCGGAAGATCATCGGGTCTTGCGGTTCTGTTTTGCAAAAAATGACCATACCCTGATGGATGCGGCCAGTCGATTATGCGCGATTTAACCGTTTCTCTGATTCAAACCGATCTGGTATGGGAAAACAGTCAGGCCAATCTCGCTCTCATGGAAGACTGGATAGCCCGGCTTGACATGCGGACGGATCT